>RRZU011088871.1_pt1 | contig 22020 bp, 20 predicted proteins | sample 2165561 | NCBI WGS metagenome assembly RRZU01 (sample SAMN10456909, study PRJNA506462) | wastewater metagenome | isolation source: wastewater sludge | place: USA: Moscow, Idaho | reverse complement strand
GAGCGCCAGGCCGCCAAATTCCGCTTCCTTGAAGCATTTCTGCCCCATCTGGCAGCGCTACGCGCCGAGGGCCGGGAAATCGTCATCTGCGGCGACTGGAATATCGCCCACCATGAAATCGACCTGAAAAACTGGAAATCCAACCAGAAGAACTCCGGCTTCCTACCCGAAGAGCGGGCCTGGCTGAGCCGCGTCATCGACGAACTGGGCTGGGTTGATGTCTATCGCACGCTCTACCCGGATGCCGGCGAGAGTGCCTACACCTGGTGGAGCAATCGCGGCCAGGCGTGGGCCAAGAATGTCGGCTGGCGCATCGACTACCAGATCGCCACGCCCGGCATCGCCGCCAGCGCCCGTCAAGCCAGCGTTTACAAAGACGAACGCTTCTCCGACCACGCCCCGCTCAGCATCGATTACGACTGGAGTTTCTGACGCCAGTGCCATTGACATTCCGCGCCAACTACAGATGCCCGATGCAATGTCCTCCCGCGCCTTGGCACCCAGAACTTCAGGGCCATCGGTCAATGCCTCGATTGCGAGCATGAGCGTCTCTGAATATTCACCTGCCTGCCTCGCAGCCAAAATTTTCTGCCGTCCAGGTGGCGATATCGAGGAAATCAAGCTCGGCTCGATCCGCCACCCGAACTGTCCATGCCAAAATCATCTAGCAACAATGGCTTTAGCGGAAACCGATTTGAGGTGCGACCGCAGCGTTTCCTTGGAGTGAAAGGTCTTGAATCGGCCGGCTTCAATGTCCGATATGCCGACTTGCGCAGCAGTGCGGAGGATCTCAAGACGGTAAGCGTCTTCTGTCTCACGTTGCTCAATGAGCCGAAGCCCCTCTCGCAGCACTTCACTGGCATTTTGGTAGCGGCCGCTTGTGACCAGCTGCTCTACGAGTGAGGCTTGATGGTCGGTTAGCACCACATTCCGTGTTGGCATTTGAATGCTCCACTGGATTTATTGGCATGGCATGCCAATTTACCCCATCCAAGTCAATCCTTCGGGACATTGCATTGTGGATGTGGCATCTTGCGCAAACAGCGCCTACACCGCCCTCCTGGCAATGCCTGCGCCTCGGCCTCTTGCTCCAGGTACACCCAGTCCACAATGCTGTCGCTGGGTATGTAACCCGCCACCAGTTGCTGCATCATCAGGCGGATCACGCCCACGTCGTTCACGTTCAGGGCCATTTCCAGGGCGGTGAGCTTGGCCTCGAATTCAGCCCAGGGGATGAACTCTTCGTGGGCCTTCATGATGCGGGGGTGCACGGTGGGCTTGGGGTTGTCGCCGATCAGCAGTTCTTCGTAGAGTTTTTCGCCGGGGCGCAGGCCGGTCACGGCGATCTCGATGTCGCCTTCGGGGTTCTGCTCGTCTTTCACCGTCAGGCCCGAGAGTTCGACCATGCGCCTGGCAAGGTCCATGATCCTCACGGGTTGGCCCATGTCGAGCACGAACACGTCGCCGCCTTTGGCCATGGCGCCGGCCTGGATCACCAGTTGAGCCGCTTCCGGGATGGTCATGAAGTAACGTGTGACTTCCGGGTGCGTGAGCGTGATGGGCCCACCTTCGCGGATCTGCTGGCGAAACTTCGGAACCACCGAGCCTGATGAACCCAGCACGTTGCCGAAGCGCACCATGCTGAACTTGGTGCCGCCCGTTCCGACTGTTACACCCGCGCCCGCCTGGGTGGCGGCAAGGGCCTGCAATGCCATCTCGGCCAGGCGCTTGCTGGCCCCCATCACGTTGGTGGGCCGCACGGCCTTGTCGGTGCTGATGAGCACAAAGTCGCTCACGCCGTTTTCTGCGGCGGCCTGGGCGGTGCGCAGCGTGCCCAGCACGTTGTTCTTGATGCCGGCGGCCGGGTTGTGCTCCACCAGCGGCACGTGCTTGTAGGCGGCGGCGTGGTAGACCGTGTCCGGGTGCCAGGTGGACATGATCTCGCGCATGCGGTCGTCGTCCTGCACCGAGGCCAGCAGGGGCACCAGAACGGGTGGCGTGGCAACGTCCAGCCCAGCCAGTTTTTCTTCCAGCTCCTGGTGAATCGCGCAGAGGGCAAATTCGCTCTGCTCAATCAGCAGCAGCTTGGCGGGATTTACCGCCAAAATTTGGCGGCACAGTTCGCTGCCGATGGAGCCGCCAGCGCCCGTCACCAGCACCACCTTGCCTACGATGTTCTTGACCAGCAGGATGTGATTGGGCGTTACCGGTTCGCGGCCCAGCAGGTCGTCAATGTCCAGCTCCCGCAAATCCGAGATGCTGACCTTGCCTTGAGCCAAGTCCGTCACGCTGGGCAGGGTACGCACGGCCACGTGAGCACTTCTGATCTGGCTCAGGATCTCGTTGCGCCGCTTGCGACTCAGACTGGGCATGGCCAGCAGCACGTCGCTGATGTTGAGCGTGGTAGCCAGGTTGTCCAAGTCGGCCGGGTTGTAAATGGGCTGGCCGTTGAGTACGTGCCCATGTAGGCGGTCGTCGTCGTCCAGAAACCCCACCACCTGCATTTCGTGACTGTTGGACATGGCTGCGGCCAACTGGCGACCGGTGGTGCCTGCGCCGTAGATCAGCACCTTGGGGCGGGAAGCACGCTTGAGGATGCTCAGATACTGGTCACCCAGCCAGACCCGGGCCAGGGCTCGAGATGCCCCCACGAACAAGAGCAACAGCATCGGCTGGATGATGCCCACCGTGCGGGGCACTCCAGCCACGCCAATGGCGGTGAAGACGGAGGCATAGAGCAATCCGTAAATGCCCACCGCGCGAGCCACCGCCAACAACGCCGGCCAGCCACTGTAGCGGAAGATGGCGCGGTACAGGCCCGACACTACAAAGATGGGGAGCGCGATGCCGACGGAGGCAGCCACCGCCCACAAAGCGGTGCCAGACAAGGCAACGAACTCCCCCAGCCGCAGATAGAAAGCCAGCCATACCGTCAGAACGCAGAGACCCAGATCGACTGACAAGGCCACGAATCGCTTCGCCGCTCGTGGCAGGGCCAGGATGGGGACGGCCAGTTTAAAGAGAGGCTGTTTCATTGCGTGAAGCCCCCTGAGTCCTGAGTCCTGAGTCCTGAGTCCACAGGATGATCGTATTTGTTCTTCATAACGCTGGATGCCTACCTCTATCAAGGCTTGATTCGATCGCCACTGCCAGACCCCGTCGCTGTTTTAATGATGAACGTGAAATAAGCTCGAAGACCCATCTCCTTGAGCATCAGCGCATCCGTTTCGGCAAGGAGTCTTGGTGTCGACATATCGATTCCATTGATTTGAGCGAGGCCAGTAACGCCTGGGCGGGCGTTAAAAACACCACGCGATTCACGCTCCTCAATCAGTTCGGTTTGACTGAACAAACACGGTCGAGGGCCCACTAGGCTCATCTCGCCCTTCAGCACGTTCCACAGTTGAGGCAGTTCATCCAGCTTAGATCGGCGCAAGAAATGCCCCAACTTCGTCACGGCTGATGCGTCCGCTAAATGTGTGGCGACGGAAGCCGTATCTGGCCTCATGGTGCGGAACTTCACCAAAGTGAACGGCTTTTGATTGCGACCGACACGTTCTTGCCGGAACATTGGTGACCCGGTATCTAGCCAGCCCAGTATCCACAGAACGACAAAAATGGGCGCTCCCATCACCAATCCCAAGAAAGACAAAAGCACATCAAGTACGCGTGTCATGCAATGCCATCATTTTTAGTTGCTCGTCCATCGAAACCACAGGTTTCCAGCCGAGCAAGTCGCGGGCCTTGGAGCCATCGACTACCAAAGAACCTAACAGCCGATCTGCCACAGCGCGCTTGCCCAATGATCGGGCGAAAGTCTGGATCCATATGACCGGTATTGGCAATAAACGCGGGGCAACTTTATAGGCATTAGCCACCTTGCGTAACAGCTCAGTCGTTGAAACGTCTTCACCATCCGAAATCAAGAAGACCTCATTCGCTGCGCGAGGTGAACGCTCAGGGTCGGCGCATAGGGCTATGAAATCCACCAGGTTCTCCAAGGCAACCAGCGAGCGTTTGTTATGCACAGCGCCTAACGGCAATGGCATGCCCTTGCGCACCCAGCGCACCATAGAGGCAAAATTACCTTTTACCTCTGGACCATAGACCAGTGGAGGCCGGATGATCACCACCTCCATACCTGTATTGCGCGCCAGCGCCAAAAGATCCTGCTCAGCCTCGAGCTTCGAGATCCCGTAGGCATCTTCAGGGGCCGGGATATCTTCGGCACCAAAGGGACTGTTCGATGCGGTGTGCTCGCCATTGACTTTGACCGAACTGATGTAAACGAAGCGGCGCACACCCGCTTTTACAGCTTGCTCAGCCAAGGCCAGCGTACCCTTCACATTGACCCTGCGATATTCAAGCAACGGATCGCTCGTTTCATCTTTCATGACGTGCGCACGTGCAGCGCAGTGGATGACAACCTCTACCTCCTGAAAACAGGCAGTCCAGTCAGTACTTGAACCCAGTTCATTTACCCACTCAACCCTCACCTCAGCAGGGAAGTCTGTTTTATTTCGCCGAACGGCAGCAATCAAGGGGCGCCGGCCACAGACCAGTAACTTATGCAACAGAGCCTGTCCCAAAAAGCCTGTGCCTCCTGTGACGAGTACACCGCTGCTCACTGGTTCGTCCCGTTCGTCAGTTCATGATAAATCGCCAGGTGGGCATCCACCACATTCTCAATGGCGAATTCGCGCTCAGCCAAGCCTCTGCCAGATGAGCCCATCTGCTTGCGCCTCTCTGGGTTCTCAATCAAGAACTGAATGGCATCTGCCAAGCCTGAAGGGTCCCGAACGGGTACTAATAGGCCTGTGGTTTCTGGCTCAATGGCATCGCGGCAGCCAGGCACATCGGTGGTCACAACGGCTCGACCACAAGCCGCCGCTTCGACGAGTGCTTTGGGCAATCCCTCACGATATGAAGGCAAAACAACGATGTTCGAGTTGGCAAAAATATTCGGTATGTCACTTTGATGACCGAGAACCTCTACCACCCCTTCTTTGCTCCACTGCGAGAGAACATCTTCCGAGACGGAGGTGAGATTGTCGGGGTCCAACGATCCGACTAACCAAAACTGCGCCGTTACACCTCGTCGCATCAGCACCCGAGCCGCCTCAACGAACTCCCTCACTCCTTTGTCTTCCAAAAGACGGGCGGCAAACGTCACAACCGGCACACCTTCTGGCTCTGGTCGCATCGAGCAAAAAGCAAGCGAAACCCCCGACCCTCTTATGAGTGCTGTCTTGTCTTTGCGCACCGCCCCTATGTCGATCAGTGCTGCGCGATCATCGGGGTTTTGAAAGATTACTTTCGCGTTCGGGTGCCCCAATGCGAGCCTGTACAGCCACTCAACGCCGCGTCGAATCCAGGAACGCCTTTGGTCGCGATCAACAAATACGGTTCCCAGTCCAGAAATGGCAGCCACCATAGCAGGCACACCTGAAAGTCTGGCCATCAAGCCACCATAAAGTACTGGTTTGATGGTGACCAAGTGAACAAGGTCAGGCCTGATCGTTCGCATCAGCCGATAAAGTTCCCACAAGGTTCTAAGTTCGGCAAACGGGTTGCGCCCACTGCGGGAAATGGGCAAAAGGTGGTGCTCAAACTCCAACTTGGTTATCTCTTTGCAAGCAGAACCTGGGCCAGTTGCGATGTGCACAGTAAACCCAGCATTTCTAGCCCCGATCGCCAAGGGCAGTCGATGCGAAAGAAAAAATTCAGGGATGTTGACGACGAACAGCAGAATCAAGGTGTTATACCGACCGCTGGTCTTCCAACCAAGCTTGGAACATCAGCACATCCCATAGGTGATAAGCCCAATTTCGGCTGCCATTGAGATGTTCACGCCATTTTCTCCGAACTGGCTCCGGATCAAAGTAGCCCTCGCGGCGCAGGCGGGATTCGTCCATCAGCGCTTCGGCCCAATCGCGCAACGGTCCTCGCAGCCAGACATCGATCGGCACACCAAAGCCCATCTTCGGCCGATCGATCAAGTGCTGTGGCACGTAGCGGTACAGAACCTGCCGCAGCGCCCATTTGCCAACACCGTCGCGCAATTTCAGGGACTGAGGCAACTGCCAGGCGAACTCCACCACGCGGTGGTCCAGCAAAGGCACCCGCGTTTCGAGGCTTACCGCCATTGCCGCTCGGTCAACCTTCGCAAGAATGTCGTCGGGAAGGTAGGTGATCAGATCGAGCGCCATCATGCGCTCTACAGGGTCCAGGCCGGTCAGATCGGGACGGTCGCCCGTAAGAAAAGTTGCTGGTTCGTGCGAACCCAAAACAAGGCAATGCGGCTCGGTCCAGTGAGACACCAGGGTGTGATACAAACCGTCGATGTCCGGACAGTCCAGTATGCCTGCCCCCTTGTGCAGTTTGTCACCAAAGCGATTCTTGAAGCGCGGCGACGGCAGCCAACCGAACAAAACACTCCAAGAATCGGGGGATAGCGCCGTAATCGACCGTGCGGCTGCCTTGCGCAACGGCATCGGCAGGCGCGACAGCTTGTTCCATAAGCCGGAGGCGACCAGGTACCGGTTGTAGCCACTGAACAGTTCGTCGCCAGCGTCGCCGGACAAGGACACGGTGACGTGTCGACGCGCCAACTCAGACACCAGGAAGGTGGGGATCTGAGACGAATCGGCGAAGGGCTCGTCGTACATCGTGGGCAGCCGTGGAATCACGGCCATGGCCTCCTGCGGTGTCACGTACAGCTCGGTGTGGTCTGTTCCGAGATGCGCTGCCACGGCCTTGGCGTGCTCTGCTTCGTTGTACCCCGCCTCGTGGAAGCCGATGGTGAAGGTCTTCACCGGGCGGCTGGATTGCGCCTGCATGAGCGCTACGATAGTGGAAGAGTCCACACCGCCAGACAAGAATGCACCCAGAGGAACGTCTGCAACCATCTGTTGCGCCACGGAGGACTTGAGCAATTCCTCAAGCCTGTCGACCGCCTCCTCGGGCGTGATGTTCTCCAGTCGGTTTTGGGTTGCCCCGTTCCGAACAGCATCGACAGCAGACCAGTATGAAATGACCTTCGGCACTCGTTGCGACAGAGACACCGTGAGCAGACATCCCGGTGGTACACGCGAAATCCCGTGGTGGATGGTGTTGGTGCCGGGAACGTAGTTGTGCCGCATGAAGAGGGCGAGCACGTCGCGGTCGATCTCGCCATCGAAGGCAGAGTGGGCACGTAGCGCCTTGAGCTCTGAGCCAAACAGGAACACAGCCTTTTCGCCCTGACCCTGCCAACCGTAATGCAGTGGCTTCTCGCCCAGACGGTCGCGTGCCAGCGTGAGCGTGCGCTGTTCGCGGTCCCACAAGGCTATCGCGAACATGCCGATGCTACGCACAAGCGTCTCTTGCAGCCCCCAGGCATCGATCCCCGCCAGCAAAGTTTCGGTATCGGAATGCCCGCGCCATGCTGGCGCACGACCCTGTGCTTCAAGATCGCGGCGCAATTCGAGGTGGTTGTAAATCTCACCGTTGTAGGCAACCACATAGCGCCCCGAAGCGGAGTGCATGGGTTGATGGCCTGCTGGCGACAGATCTACGATGGACAGCCGTCTGTGACCCAGGACGACACCGCATTGGGCATCGATCCAGTGGCCCTGATCGTCCGGACCGCGGCTTGTTATGGCATCCGTCATGGCGCGGCAAGCCGCCATCGCGTCATCGGCTGCTTGACCCGCAAACAGGAGACCTGCTACCCCACACATCGTAATGTCACCTTTCTAAAATTCATTTATTGCAACCTGAGTACATTCCGATACGTCTCGACAAAGGCCGTTGCCCATACATCCATGGAATGGGTCGTCAGAGCGCGCTCTCGCGCTTGCCGGGCTTGCGCCTCACGCAGGGCGGGCTGGGATATCAGTTCGTGAAGTGCCTCAGCCATGGCTTGCGAGTTGGCCGCCGGGACGACCAGGCCGCCATCACCCAGCACCCAGCGCGCGTCACCAACGTCCGTGCTGATACACGGCACACCAGCCGCCATGGCCTCGGCCAGTACGTTGGGAAAAGCTTCCGTACGCGACGAGAGCACGAACACATCGAAGGCAGGGTAGCAGGCTTGCACTTGTTCTTGCTCGCCCATGAGGATCAGACGCGTGGCGCCTTGCCGTCCCAGGACATTCGCGAAAGCAGCTTCTTGCTCAGGGCCCAGACCGCGACCAATCATGACTACCCGGACCTGCGGGTGCCGCGCCAGCACCAAGGGCAGGGCCTTCAGGAAAGTTGGCACGTCCTTGTCCGGGTTGTTGCGCCCCACCCAGCCGATCACCAGTTCATTGTCCGCGATGCCTAGCCGGCGCCGCATCGCCTCGCGGTGAGCCACCTGCGTTTCCGTCGCCAAGGCCTGTACGCCATTACGGATCACGTAAGCTGACAACGCTCGGTAGCCCACGCGCTCGTGCGCCTCTCGCGCCGCATCCGCAGCGTAAACGATTGCCACAGGCACCTGCCCCGACAAGCGCGCGCATAGCCAGCGGACAATCCGTGTCGCATAGGCGTTGCCCGCACCTAGGTTGGTGGTTCGCACACCCCAGACCACGGGAACGCGCCGCATCCGGCTGAGTACCCCCCCCAGCAAATCACTGTGGTACAGCCAAGTCTGCACAATGTCAGGTTTGACAACGCTGATGGTGCGGTTCAGGTGCCAGAGCGCTAGCGGCAAGTTCATTAACGAATTCATGCCAACGACACGCACCGCAATACCTGCTTCGCGCATGGTTGCCACGAGCCGGCCCTCTCCCTTGAGACAGACCACAGTCGATTCCAGCCACTGGCAAGTGATCGGGTGCAGGACCAGACGGCAGAGCGCCAACTCCGCGCCGCCGCGATCAAGGTCATTGATGATGTGCAGCACCCGAAGGCGAGGGACCGGCGCGGCATCTCCCATGATGTGACGGTCTCAAACCGCCATGTCGCGCCGGAACACGAACTCGTTGCAACCAAGGCCTCCCGCGCAGGTCTTGAGCGTCTCGAGGGTGAAGCCCAGCTTGCGGTAACGATCAAAGATCTCCTCCGGTTTGGCCACTTCGAATGGGTAGCCGCCGAGCCAGTCTTCCCAATCGTGAAGCACTGACATACCGCGGCTCTTGCGGTACTGCCCATAGCTCGTGAAAGGATTACGACCAAAGCGCAGGTCCGAAACAAATCTACCAGCACCGAAGTAGGGGTAGAAGATCAGGCGGGTCAAAACTCGACCGAGCAGGCCGGAGCAATACAGCCGTTTGACAAGCTTCCAGCGCTGCGATGTTCCACCCTGGTCATTGTAGATGGCGATGAAGAGTTGCCCGCCCGCGTTCACCAGGGGCGCCACGTTGTCGAGCGCCTGGTTCATCTGGCCAGTGTGGTGGAGTACGCCCCAGCTGTAGACGATGTCATGGCGCCCCAGCCCCGCGAGGAACTCGCGATTCAGGACGGAGCCCTCCTGAATCTGCCATTGGGCATCGTCCGGAAAGTAGCGTCTGCGCAGTTCGCGCGCACAGGCCACCGACTTGGGGTCGTAGTCGAAGGAGTGGACGCTGGCACCCAGCATCCGTGCAGCGAGCGAGAACAGCCCACTACCGGAGCCCACGTCAAGAAAGCGTCTGCCATCAAGCCGGTCAACGCCCAACATGCGTTGCAGCGACAACTTCGCTTCTGCGATCCGCTCGTCGTCCAAAACCTTGAGGAAATTGGCCCAATTTTGGCCGAACTCGAAGCGTTCGCCCCTTTTCAGTTCTTCAGCATGCGTCAACGTTCTTCTCCATAAGTCTTCGGGATTGTCTTTTCTGCGGTGGTGATACCAAGCGTCGTCGGGCCCAAGGCCAAGGCTGTGTGCCACTTCGCCATGATGCTGCGGGGGGAAAGCATCTCTCTAACCGACATGGCGCGCGAACCCAGCGATTGTCGCAAGGACGGATCGCTCATCAATTGGTCCGTGGCTTGGGCAACGGCCTGTACATCATCCACCGGCACCAGCACTCCGTTACGCATGTGTTCAATCAGATCGGCCGGTCCCGACGGGCAATCGGTGCTGATGGTGGCTACCCCCATGGCCATTGCCTCCATCACGGCGTTCGGAAACCCTTCAAACCGCGACGGCTGAACCGCAATGGACGCTTGCGCCAGCCAATGCTCGACATTGTCGACCAAACCTGCAAAGTGCACCCGCTCGGAAACGCCCAATCGGTGACACAAATTCATCCACTCATCTCGGCACGGTCCCTCACCGAGGATCACATACCGCCATTCCGGATGACGTTGTGCAATGCTGGCGAAGGCCCGGATCGAGACGTCGAAGGCCTTTTGGGGCACCAGTCGGCCGACAGAGAGCAGGCAAGGTTGCCGCTCGTTCATCGGCTCAGGCAGCGAGCGTAGGAAGTTCGGAATCACCGCCGTGCGCACGCGCCAGTGTCGCGCCATCCAGGTAGCCACGGCGTCGGTCTGGGCCACCACCAACTGGGCGCGTGGGTATGTCAACAAACGCGCCAAGGCCCAGCCGCGGCCCAGCGTGTCATTGGCCCGCGGGTCGATGCGCTCGGCCACCACTACACGCACAGGCAATCCGGTGGCGGCCGCCAGTGTCAGCACGTTGCTCTGGTCGATGAAGGACAGCACGCAGTCCGGCGCGATGCGCCGCATCAATGCGCGCAGGTACACGATCACCGATAGCCCGCGGGTCAGTCGCCGCACCAGGCCGGGCCGGGCGGTGTCGGAGTTCAGCTTGTGCCGGTGTACGCGCGGGTCGACGGGGTAGAAGTCTCCTGTGGCCGAGCCGGCCCAAGTCACCAGGTGCACCTCCACCCCTTGATCGACCAGCGCATCGGCGAGCTGGGTCATCGCGCGCTCCGCGCCGCCACCGCCCAGGCTGGCGATCACTAACATGACCTTTCTCATGCAAGCCCCTGCGTGCAGGCCATGCGGTGGAAGACCCCCTGGCGGGCCATCAGCTCGTCCCACGTGCCACTCTCTGCGATGCCGCCGGCCTCCAGTACCACGATGCGATCGGCCATGCGAACCGTCTTGAGCCGGTGGGCAACGATCACCAGCGTGGTCTGGCCCTTCATAGCTTCGATGACCGATTGCACGCGCTGCTCCGCGTCACCATCGAGCGCGCTGGTCGCCTCGTCCATGATGAGCAACTGCGGGTGACGGTATAAGGCCCGCGCAATCGCGATACGCTGGCGCTGGCCACCAGACAGCCGAGCGCCTTTTTCGGCCACAGGCGTGTCCATGCCTTGCGGCAACTCCGAGACGAACTCCCAGGCGTCGGCCGCACGCAGGGCGCGCTCGATGGCTTGCTGGTCAGCGGGGGCCTCACTCATCGCTACGTTGGCAGCCACACTGGCATGCAGCACCAGCGGCTCCTGCATCACGAGACCAATCTGTTGCCGCCAGGCGAGCAGGTCTATGGTTGCGAGATCCACACCATCTACCATGACGTGTCCGCGCACCGGCTGTACCAGCCCTGTCAGCAGGTCGGTGATGGTGGTTTTACCTCCACCCGAAGACCCCACAAGCGCGATGCATTCGCCACGCCGAATGGTGAGGTCCACATCTTGCAGCACGGGACGCGCACCGCCCGGGTAGGCAAAGCTCACGTGTTCGAAACGCAGCGCCTGCTCGAATCGCGCGGGCTGATTGCCAGCGCTCGCGAGGCCGTGCGCACGGGCTTCAGCTAGGCGGGCTTCAAAGGTTTCGTGCCAAGTGAGATAGGTCCGCGCCTGGAACAGGAAACTCTGGGCACTCAGGATGCGCGGCACCATGCGGTAGAACAAACCAAGAAATACCAGCACTTCAGCCACCGACCCCTCAAGCACTGCCAAGTGGTAGTACAGAAAGCCGGCAATGAACACCGCTGCCAACACCTCGATGCCACTACGCAGCAAGGGGTTGAACAACTGGCTGAGCAGGTAGGTGCGGCCGTAATGGTCGAATAGACGGGCAGAGCGTTCGCGCAGCGTTTGCTCCATGCCGGTGGCGCGGAAGTATTTGAGGTTGCCAAACAGTTCGGCGGACTTGTCGCCGATGTCGCCTACGAGATGCGACAACTGGTCGGCATAGCGACGCACCGCACGCGATGCCAGCAGAAAGAGCACGCCACCGAACACACCGAACGCCAACGCCATGAGTGTCAGATCGACAGACACGGCGAAAGAGATCAGCAGGTAGCATAAGGCAGCCAGCAGCGCACCAAAGGCCGACACGGCCAGCATGGCGCCTGTTCCGACCTGCATGCCTTCCAACACCATGGCCTTGCCGATGTCACCCTGCCGCAGCTTGACGAACTGCGACCACGTCATCTGCAGCAGTGCCTCGGTCATGTCGTGCCGCATCGAGGTTTCCACCCTGGCCTTGATCCATAGCCCCAGGATCTCGGCGGCCGCGCGTGTGCCCGCTGCCACCAGCGCGAGCGCCACGAAGGCCGCCAGGCAGGCCAGCAGCAAGTCTGGGCCCTGCGGTTGCCAGCCCAGGGCGGCAAGCACGCGGTCGAGCATCGGGCTCGAGCGACCCGAGAACACGTCAAGGATGGGGATCAGCGCTGCCAGCGCCACGCCTTCGGCCACAGCCGCCAAGCCCGACAGCACCACCGCACCAGCGGCCCAACCCCTGCAAGGGCGGAGCCAGTTTAGATAGACGCCCAGAATCTTCAATGCGCCTCTCCGTGCTCGCTCAATACCTCGTGCACCAGAGCCTCCCATTGACCATAAATGCGCTCCGGTGAGAAGCGATCCACAACCGTTGGGGCTTGAGCCGCCAGACGCGCCCTTGAATCCGGGTCCTCCATCAACTGCCGCATGGCCGCAGCCAGGGCCAGCACATCTTCAGGCGGCACCAGCAGGCCATCCACACCGTTGCGAACGATATCCGCCGGCCCACTGGGACAATCGAAAGCAATAACTGGCAGGCCACAGGCCATCGCTTCAGCCAGCGCCATGCCAAAGGCCTCATAGCGCGACGAAAAGACGAAGAGGTCGGCGGCCTTCAGGAGCGGGAATGGGTCAGCCACGGTACCTGGCAAATGCACACGCGGCGCCAGATCCAATGCTTCGGCCTGAGCTGTCAATGCGACTCGATCAGGCCCTTCACCAAGAATGGTCAGGTGCCAGTCGTCCAGATCGGCGTTGGCCGCAAACGCCTGCAGCAGGAGATCAAAGCCCTTCTGGTGTGTCAGACGTCCAACGGCAATCAGGTTACGCGGCCCGAACCACGCCGGCCGTTGGGCTTGCGAATCGCTCAAAGCCGGAACAGGGTTGGCTATGTGAACACACCGCCATCTGGGCCAATAGTTCTGTGCCGACAGCACCGGCGCGCGCGCCAGGCATACCACACGTGCCGCTGTGGGATAGATCAGGCGACGCAACAGGTGCCAGCGCCAATTCAGCGTGTGTGCGCGCCAGTCAATCCGCTCGGATGCGATCACCGGTACACCGCTGCCCCGCAGCGTGCCCAGCACGGTGATGTTGACCGTGTCGATAAACGAGATGACCAGATGCGGCTGAGTGTCGAGAATTGCGTGCCGCGTTGCGGCACGCCGGCGGGCCTGCCCACGCAAGTCAAACCAACGCGGCGACGCTTCAGCAGCGCTGTCTGCCTGAACCCGGCGGACATTTTCGGCTACAGGATAGAAATCGGGCGCGAGCTGGTTCAGGGTCAGCAGTGTGACGGCGAAACCTCGGTCAGCCAGAGCTTCGGCCAGGCGCACCAGATTGCGTTCGGCGCCCCCCGCCCCTAGGTTGCCAATGACCAGCGTTAACCGTGTTTCTTGCTGTGCCGGGCTGTCAGACGGCCGCACGCTTGATCCGCTTCCGATACACATTAATGAGAATGCCAGGCACCAAGGGAAACAGCCAAGGCTTGAGCCACCTCCAGTGCCGGTTCCAATATGCAAGTGCGAAAGCAACAAACAAGGGCACCCTCGAACCCTTTTGCCTTGCTGCTCTATGGGCTGCCAATGCGCATGCCCAAGCAAGGCGCGCCTCTGGCAACGGGCGAAGTCTACGGAGGCTGTTGGCGACCGCACGCTCCTCTAGGGACTTCGCGACTGGCGGTGCATGGTAGTAGAAGCAGCCTCCCTCGGCACGCACGAACTCCCCGATGAAGGCCAGATGCACCAGCAGAGGAATATCTGGCCCGTTGTCGATATCGAGCCATTCATAGGATTGAAGTGCATCCCGGCGGATCAGTCCATAGATATGCAAGCAATTGATGCGCGTGTATCGCCTGAGCCGCTCGTACTTCGACTCGTTTGGCCGGGTCTCGAACGGGTATGACATCGGCACGGCAGACTGCCATTGGGTGAAATCTGAGAACTCTGCGACGTCCCCAAACGCAAGCGATGCTTCAGGGTGGGCCTGTATGGCGGCCAGTAGTCGCTGCACGTTGTCGAGGCTTCGCCGGTCGTCGCAGGCGGCCCACATGAAGTAGTCCCCGCTGGCCCGTTCAAAAACGAAACGGAAGTTCTCGAACGCCGTGAGGGTGTGCAGCTGCTTGTACAACTTGATGCGGCTATCGTCGTTCGCGAAGCGTTCGATGATGTCGCCCGATCCATCGTTCGACGCGTTGTCGCTGACGATGATTTCAATGTTGTCATGCGTTTGCTCGACCAAAAGCTGAAGGGCTTCCTCAAGGAACGCAGCTCCGTTTCGCACTGGCACGCCAATGCTTACCAGCGGCCTTTGGGTCGTTGGCACTAGGTGGGTGTGAGCAGAATGAGTCTCGCCCAAATCAGGCCGTCCTCTTGAGATAGCCGTCTGGCGCCACAGACACTAGCAACTGGTTGTCGATGCTTAGATCAATCTCGAAGACCGGGTTGCGCTTGACGTAGTCCCACACCGCGGTCTTGGGGTTGTTGCCGGGACCCCATGGTCGATCGGTGATCAGGGTCGCTGGCAGGTCCTCCACCACGGTATCGAAAACCACGCAATAGCTGCCCACAGAGGTTAGGGGTGCATAGGCTTCCAATTCCGCCAGCACATGCTCGTGCGTGTGGTTGCTGTCCAAACACACCATCACGCGCTGGTGTTGTTCTGCCATTTCGCGCACCTGGGCAACAACTTCGGGGGCCACGCTCGATCCTTGGATCATCTGGATGCGAGATGACATGGGATGCCCCTCGATGGCCTTGCGATTTTGGGGTCGAATGTCAATATCAACCCCAATTACCAGCCTTTTTGATACACGGGGGTCCATGGGGCGACCTTCGGCGATTGCCTCCTCGACATCCAGCAACGTGAGCAGCGAAGCGCTGAGGATCAGCGACCCGCCATGGGCGATGCCGGTCTCGATAATCAGATCAGGTTTAATACGCCACACCAACTCCTGCATGGCCACGATGTCCTGTGGATACTGGATGATGGGACGACCCAGCCAGTTGAAGTTGTAGGAATACTTGGGGTGGATGGACTCGCGCAGGAACTCGCGGGCTGCTCGCTTGAGCTGCTCATTGTCTGCATTGGCAGCGATGCGCCCTGCAACTTCGGTCTGAAAATCATTCATGTATCGACTCCGATGTAGGTGAAGCGATCCTTTGTCATACGCCGTATCTCCTCGAGGTAGTTGGAATTCATGATGTAGATGGGCGCGCCGGGCATCAGTGTGGGCAACACCTCTTGGGGAGAGCTTACTCGCAAGCCTGTGCCGGCAACATAACGCCCTTGTTTGGCTGGGTTGATGTCGATGATCGCGTCAACCGGGAAGCCCGCTCGTTCCATCAAGAGGGAGAAAATCACTCCCTTGGAGGCGCCTCCCCACACGACTCTGGGCCCCACCTTCGTCATGTCAGGGGTCGCGATCGATGCAGTGAAGTCCACGGGCAGTTGAACAGGCTCTGCAGCAGGGGCCAAGTTTTGCAGGCTGGACAACTCTGCCACCACATAAAGATATTGTCCTCCGAACAGATGGCCGGACTCGACGACCGTGCCGAACCAGCGGTGGAAGTCGGCGATCCGGAAGTAGTTGACGTGTTCGTAGAAGATATCGAACCAGGCTCTGTGCTGGCAGATCCAGTCGAAGCAAGGCACTTCGATGTAAATCCGCCCGGCATTTCCGTTGGCTGCCGAAATGGTGCGCAGGAAATCGATGGGCTGCGGGATGTGCTCTAGAACGTGCCGAAGCACCACGCCTCGTGCGTGGTCGAACATGCCAGGGGAAAAAACCTCCCGACGCACGCGCGGATCATCCCCTTCGTAGGCAGGATCGAAGCCCGTGATGTCGATCCCGCGTCGTGAGAGTAAATCGAGAAAATAACCTTTGCCACAACCAACCTCTACTAGGCGGTCCTTGCCAAGCCTGGTTTCTACGATATCGGCCACGCGTTCTAGGTGTTTCTGGAAGGCAGGGCTGACGCCTTGTTCGTTCTGGTAGTACTCGTCGTACACCACGAGTTCCGGCTGAAATGCTCGATTGCTCACGATGCCCGTTGCTGGGTCCTGTGTGAGCAGGATGTCCCCCTTGGGGCAGTTGCGGGCGTCGTCGGCCGAACCGTACATGCGGTTTTGAAAAACGGGGTATGCCCGTTGTTGGTACAGCGGCTGCTGCATGGATCAGTCCTTGATTCCAACCACGACGGGCGGATCGGTGAAATTGTCTACACGGGCGCCGAAGCGCAGCAGGTCTCTTCGGCCGTACTCATCGGCAATGCCTTCGACGATCTCCCTCACGCTCTTGCCCTCGCCGGAACAGACGTTGATGGCACCCTGTCGCGAGCCCAGAAGGTGTTCAGCCAGCTCAGCGCCTGCCAGCCGAACATCCAGGTAGTCGCGTACCTGGCGGCCGCTCGTGAGCTCCACCGTCTCGCCGCGCGCAAGTTGTTGCCGGACATATGAAACGAGTCTCCTGGGGTCTTCGCCCTCTCCATAAAGGTAAAACAGGCGGCACCAGGCAAACGACACCTTGCGTTCGGCAAAATACTCCCGCAAGAAAAAGTATGCGGCCGCTTTTGCGGCTGCATACGGTGACGCTGGGTTCAGGTTCGTGCTCGTGGAAAGATGGCCAACCGTAGTGTCGTACTCGAAGCAGGTACCCACTCCGACAAAGCGCTGTACCCCGGCTAACACGCAACCCTCCGCCATGGACAGCGTTCCCCGGAGGCAATCGAGATTGCGAGGTGACTGTTGATAAGCGCCCGGCTCCGCATACCAAGCCATGTGAAGCGCCGCATGAACCCCGCGAGCAACGTTCGCCCACCAAGCGGTGGACTCCGCAAAAGCATCTGCCGATTGCACAACTTCTGTACCTGTCGGCCAGGTGAAACCGTCAGGCGTGCGGGCAACCACCCGCAAGCGTGCGCCCCTCGCGTGCAGGATGTGCAGCACCTGCCTCCCGACGAAGCCAGTTGCGCCAGTCAGTAGCAGGGTTCGGTTCATTGCACCTTGAGGTCCGGCACCGCGGTGACGAAATTTGTCCCAGACTGCCGGAGCATAATATTCTGGTCAATCACTTCAGTGGCGATGTTCCAGGGCAAAATCAAAACAAAGTCAGGGCGGGCGGTCGCGAGAGCATCAGGCGTCCGAATGGGAATATGGCTCCCCGGTAGGTATTTCCCCTGTTTCGACGGCGCCGCGTCGCATACAAAGGGCAGCAGGTCAGGTTTGATTCCGGCGAAGTTCAGCAGTGTGTTTCCTTTTGCGGCTGCGCCGTAAGCGGCCACTTTCTTCCCCGCATGTTTCTGTTCGAGGAGGAAGCGCAGGAGGTTGTCCTTGATCTGTTCGGTCCGTTTCTGGAACCTGCCGTATACATCCAAGTTCCGCATGCCGGCGCCTTCCTCGGCGCGAAGGAGGGTAGTCACCCTTTTGCTGGAGGTGCGCGTGTCGTTCTTGTGGCAACCATATATCCGCAAGCTGCCGCCGTGGGTGAGCAACTCCTCCACATCGAATATCCGTAGTCCGGCGGAATCGAAAATCCGGGTAACGGTGTAAAGGGAGAGGTAGGAGAAGTGCTCGTGGTAAACGGTGTCGAACTGTACTTGCTCGATCAGTCGCATCAGGTGCGGAAACTCCAGCGTGATGGTGCCCCCGGGTTTTAATGCAGACTTGAGGCCGCGGGTGAAGTCGTTGATGTCCGGCACGTGGGCGTATACGTTGTTACCGGCGATCAGGTCCGCCAACTTGCCCTCCGACGCAAGTCGTCTGCCGAGCGCTTCGCCAAAGAACTCGCGCAGAACGGAAATGCCGAGCTTCTCCGCTGCAGCGGCGGTGCTGGCGGTGGGTTCGATACCAAGGCACGGAATGCCTTTGGCAACAAAATTGCGCAGCAGGTAGCCGTCGTTGGATGCGACCTCGATGACGTAACTGCTTCCGTCAAGACCGAGGCGCTCCACCATGTCTTCCGCGTATCGCGCAGCATGGGCGAGCCAACTGGTGGAAGTGCTGGAGAAATAGGCGTATTCGGCGTTAAAAAGCTCGCCTGCATCGGCGTAGTCCTCCGTCTGTACCAGCCAGCATTCGTGGCACACCTTCACCTTTAGGGGGTAATAAGTTTCCGGGCTCGAGAGATCATCAGCAGTCAGATAGGCATTGGAGGGGGGCGCAAAGCCTAGGTCGAGAAAGGTGTGGAGCAGCGGGGTCCCACAGTGACGGCATTTCATGGGCGGAGTCCGGTAAAGTCGGCTGTGATCCAGGCGTGCGCTTCATCACGAGGAGAGATGTTGGTCGCCGGCAAGGGCCAACGAATGGCAATGACGGGGTCATCGTGGCGAACGCCGCCTTCGGCACTGGGCGTATAGGCGGCGGTGTGCAGGTAGAGCAGTTCGGTGTCCGGCTCCAGCGTTTGGAAGCCGTGTGCGCATCCTTCGGGAATGACGAGCATGTGGGCGTTTTCCGAAGAAAGCTCTTCTGCGTGCCATTTCAGAAAGGTAGGCGAGCCTGCGCGCAGGTCCACCGCGACGTCCCACACACGGCCTCGCAGACAGCGCACGAACTTGACTTCCGCGTACGGGGCATGCTGAAAGTGCATGCCACGGATCGTGCCCCGTTCAACGGATCGCGAGTGGTTGATCTGCACGACGCGCCGTCCGCCGAGCAAGTCGGCCAGGCTTTTTTCGCAGAAAAACCGGGCAAAGGCTCCGCGAGCATCGGAGTGTGGGTAAGTTTCGATCCGCATGACTCCGGCGATTGGCGTAGCGACGGAATTCATTCGCTTGCCCATTGGTTGCCGGCGGCGCGGGCACTTTCGACGTAGCCCACCAGTTGGCGCTGGCTGATGAGTTCCCCGCGTTCATACCAGGCCCGGTACCAGGCGGCGGTGCGTTCAAGCGCCTGGTCGAACTGCCATGTGGGCTGCCAGTCCAGGTGCGCACGGGCTTTGGCGCTGTCCAGGTAAAGCAGAGTGGATTCGTGAACCTGATCGCTCTGGCCAAGATGCCAGTGCAGTTCTGGCCAATACGTTGCCATCTTGGTGAGAACTTCCGCAACCGTCCGGTTCCCTTCGGGCTCGGGGCCGAAGTTCCAGGCTTCAGCGTAACGGTGTTCGCCCTTCAGCAGCTTCGAGGCAAGGAGCAGATAGCCGCTGAGCGATTCAAGCACATGCTGCCATGGCCGAGTTGCGCCGGGTGAGCGGATTTCCAGAGATTGTCCCGCGCTTACCGCGCGGACGAGGTCAGGGACGAGCCGATCTTCTGACCAGTCACCACCACCAATGACGTTTCCTGCGCGTGCCGAAGCGATAAGCGGCGCGTTTGGCGCGGAGAAAAAGGCCTTGCGGTAACTGGCAACAACCAGTTCAGCGCCAGCCTTCGATGCGCTGTAAGGATCATGCCCGCCCAGGGCATCCACCTCGCGGTAGCCCCAGGGCCACTCACGGCTTTCGTAGCATTTGTCGGTTGTGACGACCACGATGGCCTGTACGCTGGCTGTCTGCCGGCTGGCCTCTAGCACGTTGGCCGTGCCCATCACGTTGGTGGACCAGGTTTCGAGAGGTGCACGATAGGACCGCCGGACGAGGGGTTGCGCGGCGAGGTGCAGCACCAGCTCGGGACGCACTTGCGCAACCAGTTGCTGGAGAGCCTCGGCGTCACGGATGTCCAAGCGCCGGTCGTCGATATCGAGGGCGAGCGCGTCCCAGTGGTTGGGCCGGGACTCGGGTGAAAGTGCAAGCCCAGTTACGTTGGCTCCGAGTTCGCGCAGCCATAACGCAAGCCAGCTGCCCTTAAATCCAGTATGGCCAGTGAGCAGAATCCGCTTGCCCCGGAATATGTCGTTAAAAAGCCTCATTCCCAAGTCTTCCAGGGTGCCTTGCCGGAGGACCAGAGTCCTTCAAGAAGATTTTTCTCCCTGAGGGTATCCATGGGCTGCCAGAAACCGTCGTGCTCAAAGGCACGCAACTGGTCCATGGTCACGAGGCGCGCCAACGGTTCGGCCTCCCAACTGCAGTGGTCACCGTCGATGAGGTCCAGAACCGCTGGATGAAGGATAAAGAAGCCGCCGTTGATCAGGCCACCATCGCCCCGGGGCTTTTCTGTGAAAGCCGTCACTCGTCCGTCCTTGAGCTCCAGGGCGCCATACCGACCGGGCGGGCGTACGGCGGTGACCGTGGCGTGCCGACCATGTGCGGTGTGGAAGCGGATCAAGGCGCCAATATCTACATCGGACACACCGTCGCCGTAGGTGAAGCAGAAGGCGTGCTCGTGTTCGATGTAACGGCGCACGCGAGCCAGACGTCCTCCGGTGAGCGTTTCGTCGCCTGTGTCCACCAGTGTGACCTTCCATGGTTCGGCCTTGCGTTCGTGCACCACCATTTCGTTGCTGCTCATGTCGAATGTGATGTCGGACATGTGCAGGAAGTAGTTGGCGAAATACTCCTTGATCATGTAGCCCTTGTAGCCGCAGCAGATGATGAACTCGTTGACGCCGTGCGCCGAGTACATCTTCATGATGTGCCACAGAATCGGCCGACCACCGATCTCTATCATGGGCTTGGGTCGCAGATGCGTTTCCTCGGAAATACGGGTTCCCAGGCCTCCGGCAAGGATGACGGCTTTCATTTTGTCGCTATAGCTGAAGAGTAATTACAAACGCCAAAGCCTGTAACCCCTTGAGGTGACCGCCATGGCAGGGAAGGCAGACTTCACATCAACAAATACACCACTGGGCTTGAGCTTCACCAGCAGATCGTCGAGTGGAATGTCCAGATACTGTCGGTGCGACACGGCCGCAACGAGAGCGTCGGCCGCAGGTAAAGCAGCCCATGCGGTGAGCTGGATGTCGTATTCATGCTGGGCTTCAGCCGGTACGGCGATGGGATCATGCACGTGGACGTCACAGCCGTAATCCTGCAGTTCGCGTACAAGATCGGCGACCTTGGAGTTACGTAAGTCGGGACAATTCTCCTTGAACGTAAGCCCCAGCACGATCACCTTAGCGCCTTTGATAGAGCTACCTGCGTTGATCATCTGCTTAACCGTCTGCTGTGCGACATAGCTTGCCATGCCGTCGTTGATGCGCCGGCCGGCAAGGATGACCTGCGGATGGTAGCCGAGCATTTCCGCCTTATGGGTCAGGCAGTAAGGATCTACGCCAATGCAGTGCCCACCAACGAGGCCGGGACGGAAGGGCAGGAAATTCCATTTGGTGCCGGCGGCTTGCAGGACTTCGAGGGTGTCGATGCCTATCTTGTCAAAAATAATGGCCAACTCGTTCATCAAGGCGATATTGAGGTCGCGCTGAGTATTCTCGATAACCTTGGCTGCCTCTGCTACTTTGATGGAACTGGCCCTGTGTACCCCGGCAATGATGACAGATTCGTAAAGATCACCCACCGTTTTCAGGGTCGCCTCATCATCACCCGAGACGACCTTGACGATGCGGGTGATGGTGCGCTCCTTGTCGCCGGGGTTGACACGCTCAGGGCTGTAGCCGACGTGAAAATCTTGCCTCCACTTCATTCCTGAATGCACAGCTGTCCGGTTAAAACGCGAACAGATTCAATTGGTTGTTGATGGTGATGTTGTCGGAACTGGAGTTGCTGCCCGGAAAGGCTTGCTGCAAGGGCATCTTCTCGAAAAGAGTGACTGACAATATCTGTAGCAAAGTG
>RRZU010223837.1_pt1 | contig 22020 bp, 12 predicted proteins | sample 2165561 | NCBI WGS metagenome assembly RRZU01 (sample SAMN10456909, study PRJNA506462) | wastewater metagenome | isolation source: wastewater sludge | place: USA: Moscow, Idaho | reverse complement strand
TAAGGAGTGTGCGCACGGCGTAGCCGGTAGCTCCCTTCGGCGTGTAGCCCCAGGGCTCTTCGTTGTTGTAGGAGGGCCCGGCGATATCGATGTGAGCCCACGGGGTGTCGCCTACGAATTCTTTGAGGAAGAGCCCAGCCACCAGCATGCCGCCGAAACGGCTTCCGGAGTTCTTCATGTCGGCGACCGACGAATCAAGTGATTTGCGCAGGTAGGCGGGTAGCGGCATCGTCCAGATAAGTTCACCGGCGATTTCCGCATCCGAAGCAATCGCCGAGGTCATCTCCTCGGTTCCCATGAGCCCCGCGTAACGTCCGCCAAGTGCGACGATCTGGGCGCCGGTGAGGGTGGCGATATCGATCACTTCGTCCGGCTTTTCCTTGAGGGCCTGTGTCAGTCCATCCGCGAGGACGAGGCGGCCCTCGGCGTCCGTGTTGTTGATCTCCACGGTGGTGCCGTTAGCGAGCGTCAACACATCGCCCAGGCGGGTTGCTGTTCCGGAAATCATGTTCTCGGCGATACACATCCAGGCGGTCACCTTGATGGGCAAATGGAGCCGTGCTGCAGCGACGACGACAGCCGCCACCGTTGCCGCCCCCGTCATATCCGTCTTCATATCCAGCATGCCGGCGTGCGTCTTGAGGCTGTAACCACCCGAATCGAAGGTGATGCCCTTGCCCACGAGAGCCACGGAACGTGCGGCTCCTTCTGGCTCCCATGAGAGGCGCACCATCCGACTAGGGGAGGCGGAGCCGGCACCTACACCAAGTAGTCCGCCGCAGCCCTCCGCGGCGAGCTTCTCCTCGTCCCACACGTCGGCAATGATTCCGGTGTCTTGTGCCATGTTGACTGCCGCGGTGGCGAGTTCCACCGTCCGCAGATCGCCGGCGGGAGTGTTGACGAGGTCGCGCACGGCATTTTGTGCCTCGGCAAGAATCTTTGCTCGCTCAAGCTGCTCGTCTGCGCCCGCAATGGTTGTGAGAATGGTCAAGTTCACGGCCTCAGTCTGCTTCTTGCTGCGGTACGTGGTGAAGCGGTACGCACCAAGTAGTGCTCCCTCAGCAATCGCTGCGAGTTCTGCGGCTTGAGTGTGAGGAATATCGACGACGACGTCCCCGGACAACGTCGAGACGCGCAGCGCGGCACCGATGCACTGGCGCAGGTCATGCAAGGAAGGGGCACTTCCTAATGCCACGGCAATGATGCGCAGGTGAGGGCAGCTCGGCAGGGTCACACACGTGACGGTCTCGCGTGCCTGTGAAGCCCCCAGAGTTTCCAATGCCGTGCGAAGCTCCGCAAGCGCCGTGGAGTCCAGCGCATTGGATTCCCAGGCTGCACTTGTGGAAGAGTCTGTATCCTTAGTGCTTGGTATGCCGATGACAAGGGCACCGCCCTGTGGCGTCCCCGTCGGAGAAGCTGCAATGATAGTCATAACGCCATGGTACGGCACCCTCACACAGGGAATCTGAAACGAAGGAATCATCGGTGAGCGAAGAGACCCAGCCGATCCGTGACACTCGTGCATCCACGCACGGATGGCCGCGCATACTGCTTATGGCGTTGGCCGTAGGGGCGGCGATCTTTACCTGGCGTGGAATCATTGCGTCGACGATGGCTTTCCAGCAGGGGGAGATTGCTGCGGCACTCACGACACTGCTTGCGGACCTGGTTTGGGTGGCAGGTTCCGTCGGAATTATCCACAACGGCCTCAAGATGCGGCGGCTCGCGGGAGTATCGTGGACGATCAACGTCGTCGCACCACTGGCCGCACTCTTCCTAGAAACGGATGCGCTCCTCCCGGTGAACCCGTGGTACGAGGCTGGCTCTACCTATTTCTTCTTGCCGCTCGCGGGCGCGGTCGCGGCGGTCATCTGGCTCATCTGGTCCGCACCCTCGCAAATCGCAACTCGCAACGGAGGCTGACGTGCTTTATCGCTGGGTTTACAAGAATTTCCTCGTACACACGGATCCCGAGGAGGCGCACCACTTCGCTATGAAGGCGATCGGGATCTTTGGCCGTAGTCCATTGGCCCCTTTGTATCAGGCGACTGTCGGATACCGCGGAGGAGGTTCCTTCCGAGGTCTTCTTGCCCGCCCGCTACCCGGTCGGCTGGGCATGGCTGCCGGTCAGGACAAGGACGCCAAGGCAATTCTTGGCACCATTGCTCTGGGCTTCGCCTTTACTGAGATCGGTACAGTGACTCCGAAGCCGCAGCCGGGCAATGAGAAGCCACGCTCGTGGCGTATCACCGAGCAGAAGGCCCTCCGCAACAAGATGGGATTCAACAACGATGGTGCTGACGCCGTCGCTGAAAGGCTCGCCGAGCTGCGGTCCACAAAGCGGGGACGCGCCGCCGTCGTCGGTGTAAATATTGGTAAAAATAAGTGGACCTCCGCGCAGGACGCTCCCCAGGACTACTCGATCTGCGCCGCGAAGCTCGCGCGCTGGGCAGACTACCTGGTCATTAACGTGTCGTCCCCTAATACGCCGGGCCTGCGTGATCTGCAGGCTGTGGACTCACTGCGGGAGATTGCGCGAGCTACTCGCCAGGCCTCCGAGAAGGCAGCAGGGCGCCGAGTACCGGTACTGGTGAAGATCGCGCCAGATCTCGCTGACGCGGATATCGCCGAGGTGGCGCAGATGGTCATTGATGAGGACCTTGACGGGGTAGTCGCGACGAATACCACGATTGCTCACGAATATGGCGAGGGTGGAGTGTCCGGGGCTCCGGTACATGAGCGAGCGGTTGCGGTTGTCACGCAGTTGCGCACGCTGCTTGGCCCGGATCGCATCATTATTGGTGTGGGTGGCATTTTCACCGTGGGGGATGCCAACCGCATGCTTAACGCGGGCGCCGACCTGCTAGAAATCCTCACCTCGTTCGTATACGAGGGGCCGTTCCTGCCCGGCAAGCTCAACCGAGCTCTTGCCAGAACTGCGGGTTGATGTTTTGTTGGCTACCGCAGCGTCGTTGCTGCCACATGAGGCGGCAGGCCCCGCCTCATAGCCACGAATGCATGAGGCGCCACCCGGTCGGGTGGCGCCTCACACGTCATTTCTTGTAGAGCTCGTTGGAGTCCTCAGCCCACCTTGTTCTCTTTACGAGCGCGGCGGGCTTCCTTGAGATCTTCCTTCGTACCACCGGCGGGGTACTGTCCTCGCTTGACCTGCGGGGCGGGCAGACGCCAGCGGCGCAGATAGAAGGTGCGGGTAAACATCTGCCAGAAGAAGCGGGGTGGAACCCTATCGGCACCGAACTTGTGCTCGGCCAAGGTACGCGCGTTGCGCACGGCCCACGCCGAGTCAATGATCATGAGAATGAAGATGGCGTATACACCAAGCGTCACGTAGATGAAGATCTCTGGGTTGTACGCCTGGACAAAGATCGAGGCCAGCAGCACCAAAGCCATAGGCATAAAGCCGACGCCGATGCCGGTCCGCGCATCCAGGTAATCGCGGGCAAAGCGGCGCACGGGGCCAGCATGGGCGGCGGGCATGTTGCGCTCATCGCCACTCTTCATAGCGTCCTGCTGCTTGCGCCAGGCCTCATCAGAGCGCGCACGTTCCTCAGCCTTACGGATGCGCTTCTCTTCCTTCGTCAGGGTGCGGTGATCAGCCACGATCGGACGACGATTGGCCGCTTCCGCCTGCTTGCGCTTGGGCGTAGGGGATCCCTTCCGCGGACTCTGGCCCTTCGGCAGAAAGGGCCCCACCTCTTCGGGCGTCACTTCCGCTTCGGTTTCCTTTTTCTTTCCAAACACGCTGACTCCATCTTCATCGTTAGCCCAGTGTTGTTCCGGACAAGACACTATCGCCCAGTGTACGTGCCGTAGCTGTCGTGCTCCATTTCGCTGAGGAAAGTCGGGAGGGATATCACCCCGTGGGCACGTGGCCTGCTGCTGGCTACCAAGGTTCCACGAGTCGAGTGCCTCTCGCGTTACCGGTTGTGCGATGAACTCGCTAGTCTGGAGTAATGACTAGCTTTGAGGATCTTGCGTCCAGAGTTGACGCGCAGCTTTCCACCCATCGCCGCGAACTTGAAGAGCTTATTCGTATTCCTTCGGTCTCCGCTGACTCGTTCGATCAGAGCCAGCTGACGCGCAGCGCGGAGGCTGTTGCCGAGTTGGCGCGCGCTCGCGGACTCGACGCCGAGGTAATTCAGCTTCACACCGCCTCCGGCCTGGTTGGCCGCCCCGCTATTCTTGCCCATCGTGAGGCAAAGCCGGGTCAACCCACCGTCCTGCTCTACGCCCATCACGATGTGCAGCCCCAGGGCTCGCTGGACGGCTGGCTATCCGATCCTTTCGAGCCGGTGGAGCGCGACGGCCGTCTCTACGGTCGCGGCAGCGCTGACGATAAGGCCGGCATCCTCGTGCATATGGGAGCGCTTGCGGCGCTCGGTGACGAACTCGGCGTGGGTGTCACTCTCTTTATCGAGGGCGAGGAAGAGATCGGTTCGCCCACCTTCCACGACTTCCTCGACACCTACCGCGACCGTCTCGCTGCCGACGTCATCGTCGTCGCTGACTCCAACAACTGGAAGATTGGTACGCCCTCGCTCACCACGTCGTTGCGTGGCGTCGTGACTGTCGGTGTCACCCTCGAGGTTCTCGACCACGCGCTACATTCGGGCATGTACGGCGGCCCGGTTCTTGACGCCGTCACCCTCATGTCGCGTCTTGTTGCGACGTTGCACGACGACGACGGCGCCGTCGCGGTTGCTGGTTTGACTGCTTACGATGACGCCACCGCTGACTACAGCGAAGAGGCGCTGCGCGCGGATACCGGCGTGCTTGATGGCGTGACGCTGTCCGGGCGCGGCTCTATTGCTTCCCGTCTGTGGACGCAGCCCGCCCTCTCTGTTATCGGCATGGATGTCACGTCCTGCGACAAGGCGTCAAACACCCTGATCCCGTCTTGCTCCGCCCGCCTCTCGCTTCGTGTGGCTCCGGGTCAGGACCCAGCGGAAGCGGCACACGCGCTTGTGGCACATCTTGAATCTCACGCGCCGTTCGGCGCCCATGTGAGCGTCGAGGTGGAGGAGACCGGCCCCGCCTTTAAGGCAGGCGAAGATACCCCGGCTACGGTCGCGGCACGCTGGGCCCTTGAGCAGGCGTGGGGTACTGAATCAGTGGACATCGGTGTAGGCGGCTCTATCCCGTTCATTGCCGATCTCGCCGAGGTGTTCCCCAAGGCGGAGATCCTCGTGACTGGAATTGAGGACCCGGATACTCGTGCACATTCCCAGAACGAGTCGCTCCATCTCGGGGAATGGCGCAACGCCATCCTTGCTGAGGCGGCGCTTCTTGCACGCCTGGGTGGCCAGCTGTGAGAGTAGCTCTCACGTGTTCTCCTTTGCCCGGATTGCGAGCAAAGGAGAACCTCGCCATTGCCCGCGACGCTTGGTTAGCTCGGCGGCCGCAGGACGAGGTTGACGGTTTCCCTGTCTCCGACGGAATTGCGATGCCGTTTGCAGGCTCCGGCGCTGACGAGGTTCTCGTTGGCGCCGGAGCTACCCACGTTGAGCTGGGCGGCCCGGGGGAGAGGCACTTCGCGCACGTGGATGGAGCATCCGTGTTGTTTGACTACACGGAGGTTTTCGATGGAATTCCGAGGCCGGGACGCCCGGCCTCCTCGCGCCTCATCGGCGCCGACCTCGCATGGGCAGCGGCCGAAGGCCTAACGTCCGTCACCATCGTGCTCCCCGTCCCCGGGTCCCTTATGGATATGGGGCGCGGACTTCTCGAGGCACTTGCTGGCGGGCACGGTGCCAATAATCTCGCGTCGATTCTCGAGGCAGCCCGCACGACGGTGGCCTCGCTCCACATCACCGCTGTGGTAGCTCGTGAGCAACCCCTCCTCGGACTCTCCGGTCTCGCACGGTCGTGGATGGTGGAGGGGCTCGACGCCGTCGTCGCTCAGGAATACGAGCGCGGTTTCGCGGACACCGTCGCTGAACTTAGTGAGGCGGCGCGTGCGCTTCCTTCTCGCTCCCTTCTTGTGGGCGGTTCGGAGTCTGATCCCGCTCGGAACATCTATGCCGGTGCTGGGGCGGGGACAGCCTTTGTCCTCAGCCTGCTAGGTGCGACGATCCATCCGATTGGCCAGTTATCCGTAGGAAACAACGTCTCCCGTGCGATCAACGATGCGGACCTGCTCGTCTGTGTCACGGGGCACATCGGGGAGGATCTGCCGTCAAGTCTGCTTGCCGGAGCGGAGGTGGCGCAGAACGCTGGTGTTCCCGTCGTCGTCGTATATGACTCTGGGGGAATTCGAAAAGGCGAATTGCCGGGCCTCGGACTCAATGGAGCTTACGAAATACGTCCCGATCGTTCCTATGAGCTGCCGGAAGAGAGCGCACAGGACGTCGCCGAGATTCCGGGACGGCTGGCGGACCTGATGGGCCGTGTCGCCACCACGTGGGGATGGGATTAAGCGGTCGCCTCGGCGCGATCTCCGGGAAATTCCCAGTCTTCCGCGCTACTTTATCCACGGAGACTGCGGTGTTGCCGGACTCTCCTCACATGAATAGCATGGAACACGGCCGACCGTGATCTTTGTTACGTCATGGTATGGAGTGGCCTATTCGCTCGTCTACCTTCCGTTGTGAGCGAACACGGGTGGCCGATCTCGCTGGCAGTTCTAGGGCTTAGCGCACTAGTCTGATACGAGAATCTATTTAGAAAGGTGGAGACGTCCATGACTGAGACTCTCGATACCCAAACACATAATGTGATCCTGACTGATGAGGCCGCAGCTAAGGTGAAGGCTCTGCTCGAGCAGGAGGGTCGAGATGACCTCCGCCTGCGCATCGCCGTTCAGCCCGGTGGATGCTCCGGTCTGATGTACCAGCTCTACTTTGACGAGCGTTACCTTGATGGCGATTGCGTCCGTGATTTCGACGGCGTTGAGGTCATCGTTGACAAGATGTCCAAGCCTTACCTTGACGGTGCTTCAATCGGCTTCGCCGACAGCATTGAGCGTCAGGGCTTCACCATCGACAACCCCAATGCAGCGGGTTCGTGCGCCTGCGGTGAGTCGTTCCACTAAAAACGGAAGGCACTCATGCGCCAGCGTGTGATCGCTGCACTCGTGGCAGCAGGTTTAGCTGCCACACTCTCGGGCTGTGGCGGGGACGATACCAAGACGCAAGACCCGAGCGAGTCGCCCTCAGCGACAGCCAGCGTTACGGTCGACCCCGCGTCGAGTGAGAGTCCCGATTCGGACGTCGTTGTCTCGTCGGAGGGGATGCCAACCGTTCAGTTTAGCGACGACGGCGTCCCCGTCTTCAGTTTCCCCAAGTCAAGCGCACCGGACACCATGCAGGTGAGCGTTCTTGAGGAGGGAAGCGGGCGAGAGCTTGGCCCCGAGGACTTCATCCTTGTGAACTACGTGGGTGAAGTGTGGGGTGCGGACAAACCTTTTGATTCGTCCTACAAGAACGCCCAACCGGCGTCATTCTCGCTGCTCAAGCTGGTTTCCGGATGGCGCCACACGCTCAGCGGGCGCCATGTAGGCGACAAGGTCATCATTTCCCTTCCGCCGGAGTTTGGCTATGGAGCTAACGGCCAAGCTACCGCCGGTATCGATGGTTCAGACACGATCGTTTTCTATATCGAGATCATTGACGGCTGGTCCGCTGATAGCGCTGGACAACCGGGAGCCACGGTGGAAACCGACGGGGCCGATCTGCCGGTCTCGATTACCGGCGATGTTGGCTCGCCTGTTACCTCGGTGAAGATCAAGAAGGACCAGGCGGTCCCCACAGAGCTCACCACTCGGACTATTGCAAAGGGCTCCGGTCCGGCGATCACCGGGCAGGGTTCCCGGGTATTTATTGCGTACTCGGCGATCGTCTGGGAAACCGGCGAGATTCGCGAGAGTACGTGGACGGGTACCCCGCCCAATATGAAGGGGCCGCAGCCTGTCGAGATGGGCAGAGGAACAGTCTTCGACTCTCTTGACGGTGCGACTGTCGGCTCGCGAGTCCTTATCCTTGTTCCCGAGTCGGATGGATCGGACTCCCGCTCCTCCTCGCCTGCCATGGCGGTTGTGGTGGATATCCTTGGATTCCAGCCGGCCCCGGCATCAGATGAACCGAGCGCAGAAGCAACCGGCTAAGTCCAGCCAGCCCACTGCCACAACATATATCTCGCCACTGGTTGAGAGATTTTTAGACATGATGCCTGAACCCGGCCGGGTTCAGGCATCATGTCTACAGGAGACTGCACCGATAGGTCGTGGCCTATGGCCGAACCTATCGGGGCAATCTTTTGACCTTAACAACCTCTGCGAAAGATTCTTATGGCCCAGGACCAACAGCCCGAAGAAGGCAGCAATTCTCTCAAGAGGGGCCTGCATAGCAGACACCTGACCATGATCTCCATTGGCGGAGCAATCGGCACCGGCTTGTTTGTTGCTTCCGGTGAGACGATTTCTACCGCGGGTCCGGCAGGCGCCCTCGTGGCTTACGCGGTCATCGGCGTGATGGTCTACCTCCTCATGCAATCACTGGGAGAGATGGCCACCTATCTGCCCGTTGCCGGATCCTTTGGCGAGTACGGCTCGCGTTTTATTAGTCCCAGCTTTGGTTTTGCTATTGGGTGGAACTACTGGTTCAACTGGGCGATCACGGTAGCTGCGGAGCTAGCCGCCGCTGCCCTGGTTATGAAATTCTGGTTTCCCGATACACCCGGGTGGTTATGGTCAGCGCTCTTCCTCGCCATCCTCGTTCTCTTCAACTCTTTGTCCGCTCGTGCTTATGGCGAGAGCGAGTTCTGGTTTGCCCTCATTAAGGTGGTGACGGTTGTCATCTTCCTGGCTCTGGGTCTGCTGATGATCTTTGGTGTGATGGGCGGGCAGTCGCCTGGCTTCAGCAACTGGACCACCGGAGAAGCTCCCTTTGTCGGGGGAGGTATGGGTATTCTTGCCATCTTTATGGTGGCGGGTTTCAGCTTCCAGGGAACCGAAATTGTGGGTGTGACCGCGGGCGAAGCGCGTGACCCCGAGCGTACAGTGCCGCGAGCTATCAGGACCATCTTCTGGCGTATCCTGCTCTTCTACATCGGTGCGATTGCGGTGATCGGATTCCTCATTCCGTATACCGATCCGAACCTGCTTCAGGCGGACATTTCCGATATCTCGGTATCACCCTTCACCTTGGTCTTCGATCGGGCTGGCATTGCGGCTGCGGCTGCTGTCATGAACGCCGTTATCCTGACCTCGGTGCTGTCAGCCGGAAACTCGGGTCTCTACGCTTCCACTCGTATGCTGTACGCGCTGGCTTGGCGGGGTAGCGCTCCGAAGTTCCTTCGTGTGACGAGCGCGAGTGGTGTGCCCGTCTACGCCTTGCTGGTCACCACGCTGGTCGGTGCGGCCTGTTTTATTTCGTCGCTTATTGGTGATGGTCAGGCATACGTCTGGTTGGTGAACGCATCCGGTCTCGCTGGATTTATCACCTGGGCGGGCGTGGCATGGTCTCATCTTCGATTCCGTAAGGCATTCGTGGCTCAGGGCCACGATCCTTCTGAGCTGCCCTACCGAGCCAAGTTTTATCCCCTCGGCCCGGTCCTGGCGTTGACGATGTGTCTTGTGGTTATTGCGGGTCAGAACTATGAGGCTCTTCTTGGCAACGGCAACATGCTGCACCTGCTGTCCAGCTACATTGGGCTGCCGCTATTTCTTGGTCTCTGGATTGGGCACAAGCTTGTCACCAAGTCCAAGCCCGTCAAGCCGGAGGAAGCGGACATTTCCCGTATCAAGCGTCCCTGAGCGTCTGGCTTTCAAGCCTCTTGGGAGCTAGGCAAGCTGGGGCTAAGAGCTAGACGTGAGGTCTCTACCCAAGATTCCGCCAGGTGAAGAGTTTGTACACGATGTCTCGGCTGAGAATCGTGACTTTATAAACTCTGCACTTCACCGAATGTGAGAGTCAGAGCTAAATAAAAACGACTGGGTGGTGAGAGGTTAGCCTCTCACCACCCAGTCGTGTGGAGATGGGGAGAAAGGAGGAACTCCCCGGAAGAGATGACGCCGATACCGACGTCATCTCTAACGCAGCGGTCGGATGTTAGCCGCTGACGTTGTCCGTGATTTACTTACGATGCTTGAGTACGCGACGTGTCACCATGAACACGCCTCCAGCGATCAGCACGCCGACAACAACGCTCACGCCGATCTGCATGTACACCCACATCGGAGGGGTGTAGTCCACGGTAGCCCCAGCGGCCATTCCGTTCATCGCGTTGGAGTTCGCCACGGTGTAGAGAATGTTGTGGGTCGCGTTGCGCATGTCGGTCTGTGCCTTAGCTGACGAGGTGTCATTGAAGGACTTCGACGGAGCGAAGGTGAGGGTGAGGTCGGTGCCTGCCGCGATACCCTCGTTCGGATTCATGTATGGGTACAGATTGAAGTCCGAGATGGCGAAGCCACGGAAGCCCCACTCGCCGCGTAGCACGTTCGTCATGAGTGCTTCCGAGCCACCGGTCCAGGTAGCGCCGATGCGATTGAACGAGCTCATCATTGCCGTAGCACCGACCGTGCTCTCCTCAATCGTTCCCTTGTCATCGACGATGGAGGGAACGGTCATGGTGACGTTCTTGACGGCGTGCTCGAAGGGACGCAGGTAGAGCTCACGAATCGTCTGCTCATTTGCCCAGGTAGCCACGCCGTTGTTGACGCGCTCGGTCTCCTGCTCGTTCAAGGCGAAGTGCTTGAACGTGGTGTACACGCCCTTGGTAGCGATACCGTTCGAGACGGCGGTTGCCATAGCGCCGGAGAGCAACGGATCCTCGGAGTAGTACTCGAAGTTACGTCCACCGAAGGGGGAGCGGTGCAGGTTGATGGCGGGTGCGTACCAGCCGTTGATGTTCTTGAACAGCGCCTCGTTGCCGAGAGCGGTGCCCATCTGCTCCAGCAGATCAACGTTCCATGTCTGGGCCAGCAGGTACTGCGACGGGAAAGCGACACCGTTGATATCCGAGTTGATGAACGAGGAGAATCCGGCGGGACCGTCGGGTTCAATCGTCACCGGCTTGGCGATGGAGGGAATGGCGGGAGTCTGATACGCGCCGTTGAGGAGCATGTCAGCCATTTCGCCGACCTTCAGCGAGTCGAGCAGTTCGTCCCACTTCGGATCGTCGTAATCAAGCCCACGTAGCTCAACAAGGGTGAGCTCTGTGCTTGCGCCGGTGGTTGGAGCATCGCCCTCGAATGCGTCAGCAGCAGCCTCATAGTCGTAAGGCTTGAAACCCTCAGCTGCGATATCGCTCGCGACGAAGAGATCGTCGGTAGGCGCCGCCGGGAAGGTTCCAGCGAAGTCCGCACGTGACAAGTTGACGACCTTGCCCTCTTCCTTCTTATCGCTGAAATGATCAGAGACATCGTCGAACTGGTTCGTCACCTCGGTCTGATCAGAGGCGCGGTGGTTATCGCCCGAGTACACGACCTCGGAGGCCACGTTGTAGGTAATGGGGTCAACTCCCGCGGCGGGGGTGTGCGAGTTTGTACGCAGGGACAGCTTGTAGTCACCGGCCTCCAGCACATATGACTTGTTCTTTTCGTAGTCGTAAGAGGCCATGTCCTCAACCGCGAACTCAATGGTCACGGTCTCGGATGCTCCAGGCTGGAGGGCGCCAGTCTTGGCGAATCCACCGAGAACAACTTCTGACTTCTCGATACCACCGCGAGTGTAGGGAGCCGTGTAGTACAGTTCGACGACGTCCTTGCCGGCTGCCGAACCGGTGTTCGTCACCTCGACGTCGACGGAGATCGTGCCGTCAACATCGCCCAGCGTGGAATTAGCAAGCTTCCACTCGAAGGTGGTGTAGCTGAGGCCGTAACCAAAGGGGTACACGACGGCGTCGTCGTAATTGATGAAGCCTTCGGCAGCCGCAGTCTCGTAGTAGCGGTAACCGACGTAGATGCCCTCGGCGTAGTTGACGAAGGGGGCCTCGGGCGTGATCTCAGCATTCGAGGTCGCGGACTCAATTGTGGACTGTGGGAACGATACGTTGAGGTTGTTGTAGATGAATCGACCGAAGTTGTTCCAGGTGGGATCCTTCGTGAAGTCAGCGGCCCAGGTATCAACCGTACGGCCGGAAGGATTCACATCGCCGCTGAGGATGCCGCCGAGGCCTTCGAAGCCGGTCAAACCGGGGGAGCCTGCGAGGATGACGGCATCGACGCCGTCGTTGGCCTGGACGGGACCCATTTCGAGAGTAGTCGAGGCATTAACGACAACAACAACCTTGTCGAAGTTAGAGACGGCGAGATCAATAAGATCAAGCTCGTCCTTGTTCAGCTCCAACTGGTGCTGGCCGGATGTGTAGTTGTCATCCCAGCCTTCGATGTCCTGGGAGAGATCGCCGCCCTCGCCGCCGGGACGTCCAATGAAGACGACGGCAGCGTCGTGGTAGCTGGCGAATGTCGATGACTGCGCCTGGTAGTCGGCTACGGGCATCTCGCCGATGTTGTAGCTGGAGACGTCAGGCTTGTCCATCTCGATGTACCCACGCGGGTTCTCGGAAGCGAAGGCTTCGATGGCGTCAAAGACCTGGCCGTTGACTTCAAAGCCGGCGTTCTCGAGACCCTGGCGTGCCGTGATGGCGGTTGTGACATCAATGGAACCGGATCCCGAACCGCCGTAGACCGGGTCAGCAGCAGCGCGGCCCAGCATCGTGATCTTGGATCCCTTGGCGAGCGGAAGAACGCCGTTCTCAGCCTTGGCCAGAACCATGCCTTCTGCGCCGATCTCCGAGACGAGAGCCTTCGACGCCTCGTCAGCTTCCTCCGCGGTGTCATAGTCCGCTGTGTAGTAATCGAGGTCCCAGTCGGCCGCTTTTTCAGCGTTAGTAAAGGTGTAGGTACCCGAACCGAACTGCGAGGCGACCCAGTTGCCTGCCATGATGAGGGCCATGTTGGCAACGATAAGAATCGTTGTCACTAACGCCAGAATTGGCACCCAGATCGCGAGATACTTTTTGTTCGACATCGGTGCTTTCGCCCGCGTGTCTTTTCCGGTGGTATTCAAACCGGTCCTCCTTAACCAGTTAGGCGGGGCGCTGCCACGCTCCTTCTCACACCCTGTGGCGCACGGGCCTTGGCAATGGTGGCGGAGAGCCGCCATCGCGTTTGGTTCGTCGCGTGTACACCCTGCCTCCTTTGGCCATCCAAGGGCATACCATCAGGTGTTCACAGCATATGGTGAGATGCGACGCACCCGATAATGACGTGCATATTCAGTCGAATTGGCTGCACAGACGGCTGACTCAAAGAGATCTCCAGAGTAGTACGAGAGCTAAGCCGGTGGTTTGGCGGACGGAACGTGCTCCAAAAACAACCAGTTGTGCTGTGGGGTGTCGAAACTAGCTGGCGAACAATAACCTCAGCGGTAAGTGCCGGGCTTGGTGACGTCACACACATTTTGTGTGGCCTTTCGACAATGATGTTGGGCAAGGTGTCATCCCATTGGGCCAGGTACTGGCCAATGAATACGGTTCTCACGCGGCAGCGACCTGAGGTCCGTACAACAGAAGGGAAATCTCGATGAGACACTTACCCGCAAGAAGCGGGGTGGCCTTTGCTGGCGCGCTGGCGATTGTGCTAGCCGGCTGCTCTTCTTCTCAGGATGATTCGTCGGACACTCAGGCAACCGGCGATGGCTCCACCTACACCACTCGCGAGGTGGACGATGGCACCACCACGTTCACCGTCGTGGAGAACCCCAACGGGGGAGCTACCCTCTCCTATGGTCCCGACGCAGGGTTCAAGGTGCTGGAGGAGAAGGACGGTGAGTTCACCTACGCCTTCAAAGATATGAACGCCAATGGAACGCTCGATAAGTGGGAGGATTGGCGCCTCTCGGGCGAGGAGCGTGCCGCCGACCTGGTGCAGCACCTCTCGATCGAACAGATCGAGGGCCTCATGCTTTTCTCCAGCCATGAGCGCGCCCCCGAAGATGGTCTGACTGATGCTCAGAAGCAGTACCTCTCGGAATCTCACCTGCGGAATGTTCTTAATGCGGCGGGCAATGAAATTGAACCAAACGTGACCTGGGTGAATGCGATGGAGTCCTACGTGGAGTCCTTGGCGAGCGAGGATGAGCCCTACATTCCCGTCAACTTCAGCTCCGATCCGCGCTCTGACGCCGCGGGAGGCTACACCGAGTCCGCTGTCACGGACATCTCTGTATGGCCGAATTCCCTGGGCTTGGCCGCGACCTTTAATCCGGACACGGTTCTCGAGTTTGGAAAGATGGCATCCTCCGAATACCGCGCCCTTGGCATCAATATGGCGCTATCTCCGCAGATCGACCTCGCTACGGACCCACGGTGGTCCCGCAACAACGGCACCTTTGGCGAGGATCCGGATCTCACCGGCGAGTTGGCGGCAGCGTACATTGAAGGATTCCAAAGTACCTACGACGGCGACGGAAAGTCGGTTGGTTGGGGCGATGGATCCGTAGCGACGACGACGAAGCACTTCCCGGGCGACGGCGCGGGCGAGTCCGGTCGTGAATCCCATACGGATATCGGCAAATACGCGGTGTACCCGGGTGGCAATGAGGAAGGCACATACAAGCCGTTCCTCTCGGCGCTCGACTCTGCCGCCGTTATGTTGTCCTACTCGATTGGCGTTGCGGCTGACGGATCGCCAGCCTTTGGCGACATGGTAGCAACGGCCTACGACAAGGAGAAGGTGGCGTTGCTGCGCGACGCCGGATACGACGGCGTCATTATGACCGACTGGCGAGTGACCCACAATATCGAGGAATTCGGCGGCCCCTGGGGCAAGGAGAAGGCTTCGGTTGAGGAGCGGCATTACGCGGTTTTGCAGTCAGACGTGGATATGTACGGCGGTAATAATGACATCGCTCCATTGAAGGCTGCTTACGACCTGTGGCAGGCAGACTTCGAGTCCGGTAAGAATGAGATCGACGCCGATACCCGCGCCCGTCAGTCCGGCGAGCGTATCGTTCGTATGATCATCAACAACGGAGCCTACGAGAATCCTTACGTTGATCTGGAGAACTCGAAGACAATCGTTGGATCTGAGGACAAGATCGAGGCGGGTTACAACGCCCAGCTGGACTCTGTTGTGCTCCTTAAGAACGAGAACAATGCTATCCAGTGCGGCGCAGCGAAGGACTCGTATGCCGACAAGACGGTTTACATTCCGCAGAGCTACGACCTTGGCTTCGACAACCCGATGCTGGGCACCGAGTACAGCCAGGGCCCCACGTTCTCTCTTGAACTTGCCGAGAAGTATTTCGGCAAGGTTGTTACCGACGAGGTTGAGTTGGACGGCGACGGCAAGGTGGTCAAGTACACCGCTCCCGATCTGAGCGATGTCGATCTTGTGCTCGCGGGAATCAAGCCGCCGCAGCAGGGTGGACTCTTCTCTGGCTACGATGCCAAGACACAGACGTACATCCCGATCTCGTTGCAGTACCGCCCCTACACGGCGGACAGCGACAAGGTCCGCAAGACCTCGATCGCCGGAAACACGCTTGAGGATGGCTCCACAGAGAACCGTTCCTACTTCGGAAAGACCAGCCAGATTTCTAATGAGGCTGATCTGGACGCGATTGTGCGGGCCTCCGATGCCATCAAGGCATCGGGTAAGGACATCCCCCTTATTACGGTTATCCGCACGGGTGAAGTGATGATGGATGCCTCGACCGTTATCCCGGCCGAATTCGAGAAGCTCTCGGATGCAATCCTCATCGGATACGGCGTGGCCCAGCCCGCTTATCTGGACACCGCCCTTGGTATTCATGACACTGCTGGACGCCTGCCGCTGGGCCTGCCGGCCAGCATGGAAGCGATTGAAGGCTCCTTCGAGGATGTTCCCAAGGACGTCGAGTCCTACACCGACAGCGCAGGTAACACCTACGAGTACGGTTTTGGTCTGAGCTGTAGTGGTGAAGCCGTGAAGTAAGGTATGTGGCTGGCTGGGCGATAGTTTCCAGCCAGCCACATCTACACCCAATCCGCGCACGTATTGGTGAGGCGGGAAGTGGAGAAAACAAACGTGAGGCGGGGCGCCGTCGTCGCTGGTGAGCATGCCTATTGCGAAGCTGTCATGGCGACGATCTACGGATTGTGTTCTGAAAGTGACGTTTCATGCACTCAGGCACCGCGAGCTCTGCATGCATCAATATGGTTGGCAGTACGCGACCGGTTTGGTGACGACTAACACATTGAGAAGTGACCTTTTGACAACGATGTTGGGCGAGTCATTCATACACGTTCCGGATGCGAACCGATAGAGATGTCTCTGCGGCAACAGTGATGTTGTGTGAAAGAGCCACACAAACTAGGGGGAAACTTAATGAGAACCTCACCCATGAGGAGTGGGATTGCGTTTGCCGGCGTGCTAGCGATCGTGCTGGCAGGCTGTACGTCTTCTCCAGATGACACCAAGTCATCGGACGAGGGAACGAGCGACGGCAACAAGTACACCACGCGAGAAGTCAACGACGGGACCACCACCTTCACCGTTGTTGAGAACCCGAATGGCGGGACCAAGCTCTCCTTCGGCTCCGAGGCAGGCTTCAAGCTGCTCGAAGAGAAGGACGGCGACTACACCTACGCCTTCAAGGATATGAATGGTAACGGAACGCTCGATAAGTGGGAGGATTGGCGTAATTCGTACGCCGATCGTGCCGCTGATCTGGCACCGCAGCTATCCGCCGACCAGATTTCGGGACTCATGCTCTTCTCGAGCCATGAGCGGGCTCCTGAAGACGGCCTGAGCGATGCTCAAAAGGAATACCTGGGCGAATCCTACCTGCGTAACGTGTTGTACGCGGCGGGTAACGACGTTGAGCCAGTTGTGACATGGACCAACGAGCTGCAGTCCTACGTCGAGACGTTGGGCAAGGAGGGAGAGCCGTACGTTCCGGTCAACTTCTCTTCTGATCCACGCCACGATGCGAAGGACAGCTACGATGGCTCCCAGGGCGGGACATCCCAGTGGCCGAGCAACCTCGGCCTTGCTGCAACCTTCAACCCGGAGACGGTCCTCGAATTTGGCAAGTACGCCTCCGAGGAATACCGCGCCATGGGTCTGCAGAATGCGCTGAGCCCGCAGATCGATCTGGCCTCCGATCCTCGCTGGCCACGAATCACCGGCACGTTCGGTGAAGATCCCGAGATGGCTGCCGAAATGGCTGCTAACTACGTCAAGGGCTTCCAGGGAACTTTCGACGATGAGGGCAAGGATGCCGGCCTGGGCCAGGGTTCCGTTGCCACCGTCATCAAGCACTTCCCGGGTGATGGTGCAGCTGAAGGTGGCCGCGAGTCCCACCAGCAGAGCGGCAAGTACGCCGTTATGCCCGGCGACAATGGCGAGGCTCACCTGAGCATCTTCAAGGCGGCTGTTGAGGCCGGCGCTGGCGGTATGATGACCTCCTACTCGATCATCACCGATGGCAAGGGTGAGCCGTACTACGGCAACCTCATGGGCTCAGCTTATGACAAGGTGCGCGTGGACAAGGCCCGTGAAGATATGGGCTACGACGGTGTCATCGTCACCGACTGGGGAGTTACCTCCTCGGTTGAAGACGGCTCCGAGGGTGCCATGTTCGGCATGGCCTGGGGGGCGCAGGATCTGACGGTTGATCAGCGCCACTTTGAAATTCTCAAGACGGGCATTGACCAGTTCGGTGGTAACAACGACATTAAGCCGGTTCAGGCCGCCTACAAGCTGTGGGACGAGGCCTTCAAGGCTGGAGATGTCGACGTCGACGCCGCCACTCGCTGGGCTCAGTCTGGCCAGCGCATCCTCACCAACCTGTTTGGTGTGGGCCTGTACGACAACCCCTTCCAGGATCTGGAAGAGTCGAAGGCAATTGTGGGCAACGAGGAAGCCGTTCAGGCTGGACTCGATGCGCAGCACGAGTCGGTCGTTGTGGTCAAGAACCAGGACAGCACAATTAAGTGCGAAGCTCCCAAGGATGACTACAAGAAGATGAAGGTCTACATCCCTCGTGCCTTCGACACCGGTCATAACGGAATCTTCGGTGAGGCACAGTACACCGAGGGCCCGACGGTTGATGTCGAGGTTGCTAAGCAGTACTTCGGTGAGGTCGTCACCGACGAGGCTGTCACCGATGCGGATGACAAGGTCACCAGCTACACCGCTCCCGATCTCTCCGATGTGGATATGGTCATCGTTGGCCTGGACAACCCGAACAACGGCGGCGTTTTCGCCAGCCAGGGCCTGACCGAGAAGGAAGATGGATCACGTTCATGGTGGACTGTCTCCCTCCAGTACCGTCCCTACACTGCCGATGGCGAGAACGTTCGCAAGACCTCGATCGCCGGCGACACCCAGCCCGATGGCTCGAAGGAGAATCGTTCCTACTACGGCGCTCAGTCGCAGATCTCGAACGAGTCGAGCCTCGATGCCTTCCAGCGTGCGGTTGACGCCGTCAAGGCCAGTGGCAAGGACATCCCGGTTGTCTCTCTCGTGTCCATCGTGAACGGCATGGTCATCCCGGCCGAGTTCGAGGCGGACTCGGATGCGATCATCGTGGGCTTCAGCGTGACGGATGCTACTCTCCTGGACGTGGCTCTTGGTATCACCGACTCCTCCGGCCGCCTGCCGCTTGGCATGCCCGCCTCGATGGATGCGGTTGAGGCGAGCTTCGAGGACCTCGAGAAGGATGTGGATTCCTACAAGGATGCCGCAGGTAATGTCTACGAGTACGGCTTCGGACTGAGCTGTAGCGGAGATCCGATCAAGTAACAACGTCAGCTGGTCAGGGGTGTGGATGTACATCCCTGACCAGCTGCAACTCTATTCAACGACGCCGCTGCTGATTTCTCGGGCACAATTGTTTCCGGGTGTCTCGGCAGCAAACGTCGACATCTGGTTGGGGGACAGCATGTGCACCCGACCGGGCAATTTAAAGGAGGAACAATGAAGAACAATATTCTGCGTGCAGGATTCGTTATGGCGGTTGCTGTGACGGCTACCTTCGGGCTGTCCGCTTGTGGCTCGTCCGACAATGGAAGCTCATCCTCGGAGGCAACGTCTACCTCCCAGGCTGCTGATGACTCCCAGAAGAGCGATTCCGGCGAAAGCGAAGCTTTCGTCAAGGATCTGCAGGACGGCGTCAAGCTCGTTAATGATCAGATTGCTCAGGAATCCGGCATGACCCAGATCATGCTGGCATCCGATGTGGATCAGCCGACCCAGAAGTATGGCATGTGGGTTCTGCCCTACAAGCCCTCTGAAGCGGTTGAGAAGTTCACGAAGCAGATCCAGATCGAAGAGGGCACGAAGTTCGTGGTGACTGCGGTTTCTGCTGAGACTGGTAAGACCTGGAACATGGACCAGGACGGCAACATGACCGAGGCTGAGAAGTAAGCCTTCACGGTTTGTGCGCCGGCGCCCGGTAACGAGCGCCATAACAACCTATCGGATGGGCCCGATGGAAACGGATAAAACGGTTCCATCAGGCCCATCTCTCCCTCCGCTGTCGCTCTGGTAAAACTTCGCGACAGCGTGATAAAGAAGTGCTCACGCAGCTACTTCGCGCCCGTTATGAAGCTGTCAATGACACTGCAACTGACTGTGCGGCCGTTTCGACAGTTCATGCATGATGGGCTAATTCCTACCGTTTGATTACTTAGCATGAAGATGTCTGATTGCACACGCAGATTGCAGCGACATCAGAGTTGATGTCTAGCCCCTTTTTCTCTGAAGGAGATATTGTGCGCAGTTCCTCTGAGAACCCCAAAACCACCGCGGACATCGGCTCGTTGTCCACGCTAGAGAAGGCCGCCATGTTGAGTGGCGAGACAACATGGCAGACCCGCGCGCTCCCACGCCTGGGAGTTCGCCAGCTATGGATGTCTGATGGTCCGCATGGTATTCGCCGACAGGCTGGATCGGCAGATCATTTAGGCATTAACGCATCTCAGCCAGCCACCTGCTTCCCGACCTCGGCTACCGTAGCCAATAGCTGGGATCCCGTCCTTGCTGAACGTGTTGGCCGTGCACTGGGCCGTGAGGCGTCCCATCTGGGTGTGGACGTACTTCTCGGGCCGGGACTCAATATCAAGCGGAGCCCACTCGGAGGACGCAACTTCGAATATTTCTCGGAGGATCCGTACCTTGCCGGTAAGCTCGCCGCCGGATACGTACGCGGCATTCAGGGTGCCGGAGTTGCAGCCTGCCCCAAGCATTTCGCTGTCAACAGCCAAGAAACACGGCGCATGACCTCTGACTCGGTGGTGGATGAAGCGACACTTCGCGAAATCTACCTCACGGCTTTCGAGATTCTCGTCAAAGAATCCCGTCCGTTGACCATCATGACGAGCTACAACCTCGTCAACGGAACTTACTCTCACGAAAATAGTCATCTCCTCCAGGACATCCTTCGCGACGACTGGGGATTCGATGGAGCAGTCGTCACCGACTGGGGAGGCGGCAATGATCCCGTCGCCGCAGTTTCAGCCGGTGGAACCATCGAGATGCCTTCGCCCGGATTTGACTCCGTCTGTGAAATCCTTGAATCTTCCAATCTCGATGAAGAGCAGCTCAATGCACGGGTTGCCGAGGTTGTCACGCTTGCCCACAGAATCAATCCCGAGACCGTGGATGAGTCGATCTTTGACGATCACGACCGACTCGCCCAGGAAGCCGCGGAAGCGAGCATCGTCCTTCTCAAGAATGAAGGGAAGGCTCTGCCCCTGGCTTCGGGAGCTCGTATCGCCGTCGTCGGTGATTTTGCTTTCGAACCACGTTACCAGGGTGCGGGTTCATCCCTCGTCAATCCCACCCAACTCGTCAAGCCGTTGCAGGCCCTTGAGGATTCAACTCTCTCGATCGTGGCGTCGGCGCGTGGCTTCGAGCGAGGCAAGGCACTTGATCCCGGGCTTCTTGCCGAAGCAATTGAGGCAGCGCGAGCGGCCGATGTCGTTCTTCTTCACCTGGGACTCGATGAAATCTTGGAGAGTGAAGGCAAGGACCGGGAGCACATGCACCTTCCGGAGAACCAGGCGGAGCTTCTCGAGCGCGTCGCGGAAGTGAACCCGCACGTCGTCGTCGTTCTTTCAGCAGGATCGGCCATCGAAATGCCGTGGATCGACAAGGTGGAAGGCGTTGTTCACGGATACCTTGGCGGACAGGCCGGAGCTCGTGCGATGGTGCGGGTGCTCACGGGAGCAGTCAACCCGTCGGGCCATTTGGCTGAGTCCTATGCACTCTCCCTCGCCGACACACCGACGGCGGGAGCTTTCCCGGCCGAGGAGAAGCACGCGCTGTACCGCGAGGGGCCGTTTGTGGGGTACCGCTACTACTCCAGTGCGGGCGTTCCTGTCCTCTTCCCATTCGGATATGGGCTGTCCTACACAACGTTCTCCTATTCGGAGCTAGAAGTGGATGGCAAAGGAGTCGCCTTCACGGTGACCAATACCGGTGACGTCACGGGAGCTGATGTTCCTCAGCTATACGTATCACCGCCACCAGAAGCCTCCAAGGTGGGGCCACGTCCGCGTATTGAACTCAAGGGTTTCGAAAAGGTCACTCTGGAGCCAGGGCAGACCGCGCGGGTGAGAATCGCCTTCGACGATTACACGTTCCGCGTCTTTGACGGACGGCTGGGCCGGTGGCGTGTCATTGCTGGACGTTACGGCGTTGCCGTTGGATCCAACGTCGCGGATCGTGCCCTAGAGGCTAGCATCGACATCGACGGCGAATCCGTCACCGATACCGCTCCCGCCGCCCTTATTGAGAACTACTCTGCCGCGCGGGTGCATGAGGTAACCGATGCCGAGTTCGAAAAGCTGCTGGGACGATCACTGCCCGTGGCTGAACCTGTTCGTCTTCTCACCGCGACGTCGCCCTTGTCCGATCTTGAATATTCCAAGAGCCCGGTAGGCCGAGCCATCTACAAGCACTACTTCCAGCGCAGCCTACGCAAGGCGCAGGAGAAGGGCGTGCCCGATCTGAATCTTCTCTTCCAGTACGGTATGCCATTCCGAGCCATCGCCAAGATGAGCGGCGGT
>RRZU011368771.1_pt1 | contig 22036 bp, 23 predicted proteins | sample 2165561 | NCBI WGS metagenome assembly RRZU01 (sample SAMN10456909, study PRJNA506462) | wastewater metagenome | isolation source: wastewater sludge | place: USA: Moscow, Idaho | reverse complement strand
TTTTCTTCATCTGGATTGATAATTAAATCATCAATTTCTATGATATTTGTTCCACCAAATCTAAGTCTTGCTTCAATTCTAGCTAATAAAATATCAAAATCAAATGGTTTTTTAATAAAGTCATCAGCACCTGATTTAAGAGCTTCGATTTCACTTTCTTTATCATCTCTAGCAGAGATAATTACAACTGCTGTTCTTGAACTTCTGTTTTTTACGATTTTACATAATTCAATACCATCACCATCTGGTAACATCCAGTCTGTTAAAACTAAATCATAGTTTCTAATGTCAATAAAATATTCTGCGTCTTTATAGTTTTCAGCAGTATCTACTTGATATCCGAAGTCAGAAAGACCTTCTTGTAGTGTTCTATTTAGTGTTATTTCATCTTCAATAATCAATATTCTCATTTATATTCCTTAACTTTAAGTAAAGTTTAAATTTTGACGGAATTGTATCATAAAAATTCGAAAATTTAAAGTGTTTTTAAGCTAAATTTTTAAATTTATTAAATATGTAGTAAAAAAGGGAAAATTTATAGAAAAATTATCATTTTAAGCTCAGATATTATCCTTTTATTAACTATGAATGGATAGAATACGTCAAATAAAAAGTCAAGGAAAATTATGAAAAGAATAGTGTCAAGTTTAGTTGCTTCAATTGCTTTAGTGTCAACATTAAATGCTGCAGATTTTTATGCTTCGGTTGATGGTGAGAATATTACAAAAAAAGATATTACAATGGTTTTACAAGATCCAAGAATTGATTTTGATAAACTTCCAGATACTGCAAAAAAACAAGTTTTAGAACAAATTATTAATAGAAAACTTCTTTCAAAAAAAGCATTAGATGATGGTATTGATAAAGACCCTCAATATGTTGAAGCTATTAGTAAAATCAAAGAAGATTTAGCTTTCCAAGTATGGCAAAAAAATGAAGTTCAAAAAATTAAATTTACAGATGCTGAAAAACAAGATTTTTATAATAAAAACAAAGATAAATTTATAGTTCCTGAAAATTTAGAAGCCAGTCATATTTTAGTAAAAACTGAAGCAGAAGCTAAAGAGATTATTAAACAATTAGATAAAGCTACTAAAAAAGAAGATAAATTTAAAGAATTAGCAAAAACTAAATCACAAGATCCAGCTGGTAAAAATGGTGGATATTTAGGTAAATTCTCAGCAGACCAAATGGTTCCAGAATTTTCAGCAGCAGCTACAACAATGGCAAAAGGTTCTTATTCAAAAACTCCTGTTAAAACTCAATTTGGTTACCATGTAATTTACTTAAAAGATAAAATTGCTGGTAAATCATTATCATATGCAGAAGTTGAAAGTAACATTTCTCAAATTTTATTAGGAAATAGTTATAATAAAAAAGTAAAAGAAATTACTGACGAATTAAGAAAAGACGCAAAAATCGTAATTAAATAAGGAGATTAGTTTGGGTGTATTAGATGTAGTAAAACCTGGTGTTTTAACAGGTAGCGAAGCAAAAAAACTTTTTGCTTATGCTAAAGAAAATAGTTTTGCAATTCCAGCAGTTAACGTTGTAGGAACAGATTCAGTTAATGCTGTACTTGAAGTTGCTGCTAAAGTTAATTCACCAATTATAATTCAGTTTTCAAATGGTGGTGCTGGTTTTTATGCTGGAAAAGGTTTAAAAACTTCTGATGCTGCAGTTCTTGGTGGAATCAGTGGTGCAAATCATGTTCATACTATGGCTGCTGCTTATGGTGTACCTGTTATTTTACATACAGATCATGCTGCAAAAAAACTTTTGCCTTGGATTGATGGATTATTAGATGCAGGAAAAAAACATTTTGAGCAAACAGGAAGACCTTTATTTACTTCTCATATGTTAGATTTAAGTGAAGAGCCTTTAGAAGAGAATATTGAAATCTGTGTTGAGTACTTCAAAAAAATGAATGCACTTGATATGATGATTGAGATTGAACTTGGAATTACAGGTGGAGAAGAAGATGGTGTTGATAACTCAGATGTTGACAACGCGTTACTTTATACTCAACCTGAAGAAGTTTGCTATGCTCATGAAGAGTTAAGTAAAGTTGGACCTAACTTTACAATAGCAGCATCTTTTGGAAATGTTCATGGTGTTTATAAGCCAGGAAATGTTCAATTAAGTCCAAAAATCTTAGATAATTCTCAAAAATTTATCCAAGAAAAACTAGGAACTGCAACAGCTCAACCTGTTGATTTTGTATTCCATGGTGGGTCTGGTTCATTACTTGAAGAAATAAGAGAAGCTATCACTTATGGTGTTATTAAAATGAATATCGATACAGATACTCAATGGGCAGCATGGGATGGTGTAAGAGCTTATGAAGCTAAATATCATGGATATTTACAAGGACAAATCGGAAACCCTGAGGGTGATGATAAGCCAAATAAAAACTACTATGATCCTAGAAAATGGTTAAGAGCAGGTCAAGAATCTATGATTGCTAGACTTGAAGTGGCATTTTCAGATCTTTGTGCTTTAAACAAAAACTAATTAAAAGAAAAAAGAGTAGATAAATTATATTATTTACTCTTTTTTTGAATAAAGATTTATATTAAAACTATATAATATATTCAAAGGAATATCCAATGAATATAACTCTAAATCAACAAAAAATCAATGAAACTCAATCTTCACTTGAAATAGTAATTTTAAATAAAATTAAATATCTTCCAATAGAATTAAAAGAACTTTTAAATAATATTAATTTTTTTAAAAAATCTTTTAATACTCATTATGATATAAAAAACAATAAATTATATGTTTCATGTTTAAAATTAAAAGATGAAGAACTTAAAACAGCATTTGCAAGTGCTATAAGATTTTTTAAAAATCTAAATATACAAGATATAAAAATTGATATTATACAATCAAAAAAAGAGCTAAGTATTCAAACTATTGTTGAGGGATTAGTTTTAGGAAATTATGAATTTTTAAAATATAAATCTTCAAATAAAATAGATAAAAATAGCTTAATTGAAATATTTATTGAAAATTCTTTCAAGAGTAAAAAAAAGCTTGAATCAGAGCTAAAAAAAGCCCTAATTATTTCCAATAGTGTTAATTACACCAAAGATATTGTAAATAGTTCACCTGAGGATTATTATCCACAAATTATGGCAGAAGATGCCATGCAAATTGCAAAAAGTAAAAATATCACATGTAAAATATTTGGTGAGGATTATTTAAAAGAAAAAAATATGAATGCCATGTACAGTGTAGGAATTGCTTCTCCCCATGAAAGTAAATTGATTCATTTAACATATAAAGCAAAAAATCCAATAGCAAAAATTATTCTTGTTGGAAAAGGTGTAACTTATGATACGGGTGGAATGAGTTTAAAGCGTGGTGATGGAATGGTTTCAATGAAATGTGATAAAGGTGGAGGTGCAAGTGTTATGGGTGTTATACATGCTCTTAGCTCTCTTAATTTGCCTTTTGAAGTTCATGGAATCGTGGGTGCTGTTGAAAATATGATTGGTGGTGATGCTTATAAACCAGGAGATATTTTAACGGCTTCAAATAATAAAACAATAGAAGTAACAAATACAGATGCTGAAGGGCGTTTAGTTTTGGCTGATTGTTTACATTATGCTCAAGAAAATATAAAAGATTTTGATTATATTTTTGATTTAGCAACTTTAACGGGAGCAAGTATTGGAGCTTTTGGTGGATATACAACAGCTGTTATGGGATATAGTGAAAAATTAAAAAAGAAGATTTCAAAAGCTTCAAAAAAATCGGGTGAACTTGTAGGCTTTTTACCTTTTAATGATTATTTAGAAAAACTTTTAGAAAGCCAAGTAGCTGATTTTGTAAACACAAGTCCAAATAAAAATGGAGCAGCAATTACTGCATCACTTTTTTTAAGTAAATTTATAAAAGATAAAAATAAGAAAAAATGGCTTCATTTTGATATAGCAGGACCATCATATAGAAAAGAAGTTTGGGCTTATAACTCTTATGGAGCAACGGGAGTTGCTGTTAGATTACTTATTAAATTTATGGAAGATTTGAAATAATTATTTCAAATCTTTTTCATATGAGGGATATAGATTTATAACTGATCTTTCAAACTCTTCTTCAAACATAGTAAAACTTTTAAACTCTTTTGGAATTGGTTTACTTAGTATTTCAAAAATATCTAATCCCTCTTTTGCTGCTTTTTTTAAAGTATTGTCCAAATATTCTAAATAAGCAATATTCTCTTTAATAGGCTCTTTTGTTGTTGAGCTAATTCCATGCCCAGGAACTAATATAGAATAATCTATTTTTTCAAGTTCTTTTAAAGATTTAATCCAATTATCCATATTTGCATGTGGCGTAGAAGGAGTTCTTTTATAAAAAACTAAATCAGAGGTATAAAGAATTTTTGTATTTTCATCATAAATCACAATGTCACTTGAAGTGTGTCCATCAAGATAAAATATTTTTAACTTATAGCCATCAAAATCTAAACTCTTATCTGTCAAAATTTGATTTGGTGCTTTTATTTTTGTTTTATCCATAGCTTCATGAATAATATTTACTAAATTTACTATATATAAATCACCATTTGTTTCTATTTCGTTTTTTGTAAATTCAGATGCGTAGATATCACCAGAAGAAAAGGCACTATTTCCCAAAAAGTGATCAGGATGATGGTGTGTATTTAGAATGTATTTTATAGGTTTATTTGTAATTTTTCTTATCTCTTCTTTTACTTGTTTCCCATATTGTTGTGAGCTTCCTGTATCTATTAAAATTACAGATTTTTCTGTAATTATAAAAGAACTATTTGCAATATCACCACCATTTTCTTTTGAGAAGTATTCTTCTTTCCCATAAAAATAGTAACTGTTTTCAGCTAATTTTATAGGCTTTAATTTATAATCAAAATCATTTGAAAATCCATATGAGATTAAACAAAAGAAAAAGATTAGAGATTTCATTTTATGTCCATATTAAATTTGTTTCCATCGATATCAAAAAACTCTATTTTATAGTTTTGAGATTCAAGTGTTGTTTCAAATATAAACCTTGGATTTTCACTAATAGATGAATAAGCATCAATATTTGCTAATACTTTATCATCAGCTTTTATAGTGATTTTATTTATATAAAACTCACTATTTCCAAATACAAGACCTGTTTCCATTGGATGAAAAATAGAAGCTTTTAGTCTAATTGAATCAGGGGTTTTAAATACATTTCCCTTTGCTTTTCCAAGAAGCTTATCAAAGTTTGTATCAGTGGATGCAACACTAGAGACTGAACATCCTCCTCCAAAACTTTTGATATTGTTACTTCCTATATGCCAAAGTCCCTTATCATCTAAAATTAAAGCACGAATTGGTGTTTCTTGAGCAACTTTTATATTCAATGATACTATTGGAAGAAGATTTACCAAATCCATATCTATTATTTTTTCTATTGGGTTTAGGTCTGCAAATAAAATTAATCTTTTAGCATTTTTAATAGCTTTTGCATCTACAAAAATAGGAACTTGTACTGGATTATCGGCAAATAAGGGAACTTTTATATTGATATTTTTATCATCAAATATATATTTATCGTCTTGTATGATTCTTTTTAAAATATCGTCAAAAGTGGGAGACTCAACAGGGTTATTTGCATAAGTGTTTTGTGCAAATAAAAAGTATATTAATAAAAAAAATATATATTTCATGATTTCTCCTTATTGTGTTTTTGCTATAGGAGGTAAATATTCAACTCCAAAGCTTTCAAAGATTTTTTTAATCTCACCATCTTTATAAGCTTCATCTAATACCCCATCCACATGGTAAGATAAGTCTCTATAAGAACTTGATACGGCAGTTGCCAAATCCCATTGAGATTTCATTTGTGGAATGTCTTGAGATAAGTAGTATTTATCTTTATTGTTTTTATAATCAATTAGATATTCTATTTGTGATTTTAATCCAGCAATTGCATCAAGTTTTCCACTTTTAAAATCATTTACAGCATCTTGAAAATTTGTATAGTGTTTAATATTTCTTTGCAATAAACCTCTAGCAAATCCACTTAAATGCAAATCAGGAAGCATATCTATTTCTACACCAATAGTTTGATAAGCAAATATTGCTAGAGTTTTTATTTGAGGTATTACTTCTTTATTTGTAGCAATTATCCATTTTTCACTTTGATATGGACCTTTAATTGTTACTCTTTCATTTTCTAATTCACCTGTAGAAATATCAGTCATTCTTAGATAATCATAATCGTATGGGATTCTAAACATAATATCAGCTTTTGTTTTATGTATTAGATTCCCTCTCCAAATTGTGTTTCTTAAATCACCTGCAAGATTTTCATCAAAGCCTGTAAAATACCATAGGGGTTTTACATTTAATGAGGCTGCGACCTTTTTACCAAGCTCGATGTCAATCCCTTTTTCTACACCATCTTCAATATATGAGTAAGGTGGAAAGTTTTCATAAACAGCAATTACTATTTCTCCACTTGCTTTTATATCATCAATACTTCTTGCAAATAAATTTATTGCTAGAATTAGTGTTAGAGCAGATAATTTAAGAATATTTTTCATATTAATACTTTATTATTCTTTTGGTAAAGATACTAAATAAGCTCTAATAGCCCACATTGCTTCTTGATTTAACACACCTTCAAATGGAGGCATATAAACATTTCCATTTCTAACAGCTCCACCTCTTGCTCTTTCCATATACCACTCATCACCATCAATACCATCATCTAATGCTCTTAAATCAGGTGCAATCCCACCAGAAACAGCATCTAATCCATGACATCTAGCACAGTTTTCACTATATGCATACTTACCAAGTTTAATGGCAGCTTCATCACCTTTATAAGGATTTTCTTCTAACCATTCAGCTCCAAGTGGTTTTAAATTTTTAGTATCAATAGCTTGAGGAGTAACACTTCCGTGTCCAAAAGCTAATACAGTTGTAGCAAGTAATGCTAGTGTAATTTTTCTCATTTCTCGTCCTTTTGTTTTTGTGTAATGGAAGTATAAACAAATTTTATAGCCTAATTATAGCGACCAAGATTATTAGCAAATGGCTATAATTGGGCTATAAAACTTATATACAATTGCTCTATTAAATATATAGAGGTAAAAAAATGATACATAAATTAATTTCAATTTTATTATTAAGCATAATAAGTTTACAGGCTCAAGAAAATTTACGAATAGGTGTTTTAGCCTTTGGAACTGTAAATTGGGAGTTAGATGTTTTGAAACATCATAACTTAGATAAGAAATATGGTTTTGATTTAGATGTAGTAGAACTAGCTTCTAAAAATGCTCAATTAGTATCTTTGCAATCAAAAGATGTAAATATGATTGTAAATGATTGGATTTGGGTAAATACACAAAAAGCAAAGGGAAAGAATTTTAGTTTTTACCCTTACTCAAAAGCAACAGGTACTTTACTTGTAAATGAAAATAGCAATATCAATACTTTACTTGATTTAAAAGGTAAGCATTTAGGAATTGCAGGTGGTGTTTATGATAAAACATGGCTGTTATTTAGAGCATATAGTAAAAGTAAATATGATATAGATTTAAAAGATATTGTAAATCCTTTATTTGCATCTGCTCCAATTTTATATAAAAAAATGCAAGATGATTCTTTGCAAGCAGCAATTAATTTTTGGCATTTTAACGCAAAATTAGAATCAAAAAATATCAAAGCACTAATAGAAATAAGTGAAATATTAAAAGAGTTAGATATTCAAAAAGATGTTTCTTTTGTAGGATGGACTTTTGATACAAAATTTGCAAATGAAAATAAAGATTTAATAAATGCATTTTTAAAAGCTTCAAAAGAGAGTAAAGAAATACTAAAAAACAGTGATGAAGAGTGGAATAGAATAAAAGAGCAAATGAGTGTGAAAAATGATAAAGAGTTTGAAGCTTTGAAAAATGGTTATAAAAAAGGAATTATTGAAGAGTTTGATGAAAACAGTATAGGTGATTTACAAAAGGTATTTAAAATACTTTTAAAAGAGGGTGGAGAAAAATTTGTTGAAGATAGTACTTCTTTAGATAATAGTATATTTTGGAATTTTGATTCAAAATAGTTTAAAAAAATATCATGAATAATTCTAATAAATTTTTATCAATACTTATATTTATAATATTGTGGCAATCAATTTCTATATTAGCAAATACAGATGTATTTCCATCTGTTGTGGATATATTAAGAAGTTTTTTTAATCATCTTTTAAATAAAGATTTGATTTTTCATGTATCTATTACTTTACGAAGAGTATTTATAGCTTTTATAATTGCTATGATTATTGGAGTTTTTTTTGGAATTATTATGGGATTATTTCCAAAAATTGACTCTTTATTAGATATTTTTTTGATAATTGGATTAAATATGCCAGCGCTTGTGACAATTATAATTTGTTATATTTGGTTTGGATTAACAGATTTTTCTGCAATATTAGCTGTTATTATAAATAAAGTTCCAATAATAATTGTAAATATTAGAGAGGGAATAAAATCTATGGATAAAAAGTATTTAGATTTGGCCAAAATTTATGAAATCCCTAAAAAAGATATTATAAGAAAAATATATTTACCACAAATTTATCCATATATAATGGCAACAACAAGACTTACTATCTCATTGGTTTGGAAGATAGTTTTAGTAGTAGAGTTATTAGGAAGAAGTGATGGAGTTGGTTTTCAAATTGCTCTGTTTTTCCAAGATTTTGATATTACTTCTATTTTTGCATACTCTTTTGCTTTTATTTTTATTGTGATTTTAATAGAAAAAATACTTTTAAATCCATTAGAAATAAAAATGAGAAGATGGAGATAATATGATAAATATACATATAAAAGATAAGTTTTATCAAGATAAAAAAATATTAGAAAATATCAACATCAAGGTTAATGAAGGTGAGTTTTTATCTATTATTGGGCCATCAGGTTGTGGGAAAACTACACTTTTAAATATAGCTTCTTCTTTGGATAAAGATTTTAATGGAAAAGTTACTATCTCATCTTCAAATATAGGTTTTATTTTTCAAGACCATAGGCTAATTCCTTGGCTTACTGTAAAAGAAAATCTTTTGATAATCTCAAAAGAAAAAGATATAAATCAAATAAATGAATTATTGAATATTGTAGGATTAAATGATATTTTAGATATTTATCCAAAAAACTTATCAGGTGGAATGGCAAGACGAGTATCATTTGTAAGAGCATTTATAAATAAACCAAAGGTGATATTTCTAGATGAGCCTTTTATCTCACTTGATTATCCAACTGCAACTTCACTTAAAAAAGATTTTTTAAATTTGTGTAAAAAATTTAATACAACAGTTATTCTTGTAACTCACGATTTAAGTGAAGCTATTTATTTATCAAATAGAATTTTGTTTTTTAGTAAAAATCCTGCAAATCAAATTCTTGAATATAAAAATCTTAATAATCAAGAGTTTAATCTAAAAAAAATAGATGAAATAAAAAATGAAATTTTAGAAAAACACCCACATATATTAGAAGGATTCCTATGAAAAAAATTGTTTTAAGCGCACTACTTACTGTGTCTTTATATTCACAAAATCAAATTATGGAAGTATATAAACCAATAACAAGCACTTGTCCACAATCTTGGTTAGATGATATTAATAAAGAAGTTGATGAGGTAAAAATTGTTTCACTAACAGATGTAAAAGGTTTAAAACAACAAATAGGAATTCCCCACGAAATACAATCATGTAATACTTCAATATTAAATGAATATGTATTTGAAGGAAATGTTCCAAGTCTTGCTATAAAAGATTTTTTTAAAAATATTCCAAAAAATGCAATTGGATTATCTCTTCCTGCTTATGAAAATGAAAAAGAAGAAAAACAAGTATTTATTATGTTTGAGGATAAAACATATAAGGAGTTTGGGAAATATCATTAAAAATCCTTGAATAAAATAATTTTTATGAAGTGCTATTCTCAGGCTATATAAACGCTATAAATATGCTATTTAAGGGCTATTTGTAAGCTATAAGCAGTTGATATAATAACGAATACGGAATTTGTTTTTAAGTAAATTCTAGTAAAAAATTATTTAAGGACTGAAGATGAAAAAATTAGGTTTATTGAGTTTAGCTGCATCCCTTGCACTTACATCTGCAATGGCAGGAAATGTTGAATTAGTATCGGATTTGAAAATTTATGGTGACGCTGATGTTAGAGGAATATCTGTTAAAGGTGATACGGATACTGTAAAAAAAGATAAACAAGTAATAGACTCAAAAATCAGAGTTAATTTAGATTTTACAACATTAGAAAATGTTGTTGTTCACACAAGGATTGAGCTTAAAAATGATGCTTGGGGAAACAATGATGATGATACATTTACATGGGATGAAGCAACTGTCTTAGTACCTTTTCATGAGAACAAATTTTTATTAGCTGGACGAGTAAATGATACTTATGGTACACCTTTTTATGGTTCAAATGGAGATAAAATTGATTTAGCTTTTTTAGGTTATACACCTATTGAAAATACTTTATTATATGCCTTTGATTTTAAAGCGGTTGAAGGCTCTAATGAAGACCAAAATACATTTTTAGGTGCAAATTCAAGCGGAACAGGAACAGGTGACTTTGATGCTTATGGTTTAGGTGGACAAGTTACAATTGATAAACTATTAGTTGGTGGAAGATATGTTTATTTACAAAATAATACAGAAACAACTGTAAGTTCTGGAATTTATAATGATGCTACAAGTCATATGTTTAATGCCTTTGCAATGGGTGAAGTTGCAGGTTTAGATATTCAAACACAAATAGAAAAAAGAGTAGGTGATAGAAGTAATTCAACAGCAGGTCAAATTGATGAAAAAATGTTAGGAGCTTATTTAAAAGTTGCTAAGCAAATAGATAATCTAAATATTGGATTTGCTGCACTTACTACAAAAGATGGATATGTTTCAGGTGCAGATTTACCAGTTACATATTTAACAAATGATGATTATGGAACAGCTTCTCTTGATAGAGTTGGTAAATATGGAGATACTACAATTGTAGCTTTAAATTTAGAATATGATTTAACAAATGATTTAACACTAGAATCAAATTTAGCTCAGCATATTATTAAAGATGCAACATTTAGTAGTATCAACAAAGATTTAAAAATCACAGAATATGATGCAGGATTATCTTACAAACTTAATAAAAGTGCTGAACTTAGCTTAAGATATGCTCTAGGTACTTTTGATGAAAGTTCTTTAGAAGATATGCATACAGTAGTAGCTGCAGTTGAAATTAATTTTTAAAAAATAAAAGACCCAAAATATTTGGGTCTTCTTTATTGATTTGTATATTTTCATAAATTTCTTAAAAAGCTGACAGAAAGTAAGATATTCTTCACATTAAGAGAATTTTTATTTTGAGAAAGTCTTAATATAAAATCAAATTATCAATAAATTTAAAATCTTTTTTGTTGTAGGTTAATAGTGGCAAATTAATTTTTAAAGCAGTTGAAGCTATTAGACTATCCGGAATATCCAAAGAGTGACTCTTCGCATATTTGTATACTAATTCTTTAGCAATACTTGAAATGCTTTCGTCAATAGGAATTATATTGAATAATTCAATGAATTTTTTTAGTTTTTGAAGTTCCATTTTATTAAAAGCACCATAAAAAAGCTCCATAGCTGTAATTACACTGATATAGTGAATATCATATTCTTCTACTTCTTTTATGGTTTGTTTATTGTTTTTTAATATTTCAATTAAAATATTTGTATCTAAAATTATTTCCAAGCTTTTTCTCTGATAGTTTGTAAATCTATATTTTTATTTTCCCATAATCCTGCAAATTCATTAAATTTGTCTTTTTTAGAATTAGGCTGTTTTTCTTCTTCTTGAGATTTTATTTCAATATAATCCAATGTAGATAAAAAATTTAAAAAACTCTCTTTTTTGCTTTCATTTTTAATATCAAGTGTTATTAGCATTTTTTACTCCTTAAAACTAGTTAATTTATTATACTGAATTTACACTTTTTATAAGCAAATTATATAAAACTTAAAGATAAATTTTAGAAGTAGCTTTATTTAAGGCTAGATACTTTCCACAATATCACTCAAACCAAACTTTCGAAATCAGCTTATAAGATTTTATTCTATCTTCTGGATTATGTACCATACAATTTATCATTATTTCATTTGCGCCAGTTCTATCAATTAAACTTTTAAGTCTTTCTTTTACAACTTGGGGTGTGCCCCAAATAGATTCTCTTGTTTTATATCTTATACTTTTTTCTTCCCAATCTTCCCATAAACTATTCATATCTTTTGTTGGTTTTTGTAATTGTTTATCATCACCTCTATGTAAATAAAGAAACTTTTGAAGTTCACTTGTGGCTAAATATTGAGCTTCTTTATTTGTTTGAGCACATATTACATTTATGCAAATCATTACATAAGGCTCTTTTAGTTGTTTTGATGGCTTGAAGTTCGCATAATATATTTTTACTGCATCATTCATTGAATCAGGTGCAAAATGCGAGGCAAAAACAAAAGGTAAACCTTTTTGTGCAGCTAAGGAAGCACTAAAAGTGCTAGAACCAAGTAGCCAAATTGGTATTTCTAAGCCATATCCAGGTATTGCTTTTACTCCTTTACTTCCTGCTTCATTTGATAAATAGTATTGTAAATATTTAAGCATCATAGGAAAGTCTGAGCCGTCATTATTTGGATCTCGTCTTAAAGCCAGCATTGTTTGTCTATTGGTTCCTGGCGCTCTTCCTAAACCTAAATCTATTCTATTTGGATATAAAGACTCCAATGTTCCAAATTGTTCAGCAATAACCAATGGTGCATGATTAGGAAGCATGATTCCACCTGAACCAATTCTGATTTTATTGGTTTTTGCTCCAATATAACTTAAAATTACAGAAGTTGCAGCACTTGCTATTCCACTAAAATTGTGATGTTCAGCAACCCAATATCTAGTAAATCCAAACTCTTCAACAGCCCGAGCTAGTTTTGTACTATTTTCTATGGCTTGTGATATTGAGAAACCATCTGCTACTGGAACTAAATCTAATACGGATAGTGGTATGTTTTTGTTATTCATATTTATCTCCATTTAAAATCACAGTGTATAGAAATTTCTTTTATTCTACACTTTTTTAAAAGAATTTGCTAACTACCTTTTTATCTAATTTCTAATTAAATATTTTTTATATCTCTTGGAGAGTAGGTAAATAGTCTTTTAAACTCTCTACTAAATTGAGCAGAATTTGTATAGCCTGATTCAAAAGCTGCATTACTTGCATTATATCCAGACATTAGTAGTGAATGTGCATTATGTAGACGTAATTGTTTTATAAATTGTATTGGTGATAAAGATGTAGCTTTTTTAAAATTTTTGTGCAGAGTTGCTACACTCATACTTGCAAATTTTGCTATTTCATCTATTGTAATATCATTTTGAAAATTTTGCTCCAAATATTTTATCGTAGGTACCATTTCATGTACTTTAGTATGATGTTGAACACTATTTCTTAATATATGTCCTTGTGGAGTTTTTAATATTTCATAAAAAAATTCTCTAATAAATGATTTACTTAATACTTTTATATCCATTTGATTACTTGATATATTTAGTAGCCTTTCTAAAGAGTTTTCAATAGCCTTATTCATAGGTGAAATAGTGATTATTTGTTTACTTTTTTTTTCATATTGCCAATCTTTAAGTTCATCAAAAATTTTTAGAAGTTCAGTGATGATATTTACATCAAGATTAATAATTATTCCAAGACAAGGGTTTTCAGGAGAACTATTAATAAGTTCTGATTTTACAGGCATCTTTATAGTACCTATTAGATAAGAGTTTTCATTGTAAGTATATTTTTCTTCCCCTAAATATAGATTTTTACTTCCTTGAGAGATAATGCAAATAGATGCTGGTAAAATGGTGTTAATTTTAGAAAAGGCAGTGGATATTTTAAATATTTCAATACCTTGGATTCCAGTTTTATTTATTCCTTCATTTATCGCAAGTTCTTTTATTCTATCTTTTAACATAAAATCTCCTTATTTAGATAATTATAACAATTAAATCCAATTATAATATATAAAACTAATTCAATTGATATTTTTGTGCAAGCTTTTAAGATAAATGATATATCTATAGATTTTATTACTTGTTAGAATTTAAGAATAATATTTTAAAGGAATTAAATGAGTAAAATAGAGGCGAATATATTTGGGAAAGAGGGATGGACACCCAAACGTTTATGTTCATTAAAGGGTAAAACTTACTTGATTACTGGAGCAAATACAGGTGCAGGTTTTGAAGCAACAAAAGTTTTAATTTCAAAAGGTGCAAAAGTTGTTATACTTTCAAGAAATGCTAAAAAAGTGAATGATGCAATTCATCAAATTAAACTACAATTTAAAGATGCAGATATTGAGTTTATTAAGATAGATCTTGCCTCTTTAGAATCAGTAAGGAGTGCAGCTAATATTATTAATAATAGTATAGAAAAAATAGATGCACTAATTTGTAATGCCGCAATTGCACAAGTTTCAAAACAAGTGTTTACAAGCGATGGCTTTGAGAGTCAAATAGCTGTTAATCATTATGGACATTTTCTTTTATGTGGCTTATTATTTGATAAAATAAATAATTCAAATGGAAGAATTGTAGTTGTGAGTAGCCTAGGATATAAAATGGGATTAAAAACCATTAAATTTGAAGATATGAATTGGAATAAGAATTATCATCCTAATAATACTTATTGTCATAGTAAACTAGCACAAATGATTTTTGCCTATGAATTACAAAATCGAATAAAAGAAGCGAATGCAAATGTAAAAGTTTATGTTTGTCATCCAGGAGCTTCTAAAACATCACTTATTAATGAAAATGTCAATTCAATTACAAGGTTTGTGTGGTCATTGATGGTATTGACACCAATGGTACAAACAGCATTAAAAGGCGCTTATCCAGAATTAATGTGTGCCACAGAAGAGTGTCTTAATGAGCAGGCTTTTTATGGTCCTACGGGAAGAATGAATTGGATTGGGCCAGTGGGAGAATGTAAAGTAGAATCATTTGTTTTTGATAGAAAAATTGCTTTAAAGTTATGGGATATTTCTGAAAAAAATACAGGAATTAAATGGCTTATGTAAAATAAACTTAATTAAAATGTAATGAAGAATAGTTTTAAATGAAGCATATTAAAAACTTTTATTCTACACTTTTTATAATCAAGTTTTTTAATGTTTCATTGATTTTGTTAGCTATTTGGTCATCTTTTTTAAAGGGTTTATAAAATTTATAAGAGATAAAATTTTCATTATCTTTTTCATATATTGAAATAGAAAGTGGACAATAGTTTATATTATTGGAATTTTCTTCCAGCATTTGTAGTGTAAAACTACTTTTACAAATTCCTAGATTTATTCCCTCTTTTAATACGCCTTTTTTTTCAAGTAAAGTTGCAAGTTCATTTGTAGTTTTTGCAAGGTTTAATTCATAAACTATAGTAAAACCTTGAAAATTTATCTCATCTTTTAGATTTAATAAATTTTCTTGAAAACTTTTATTTTCTGTTTTTACTAAAAAAAGATTTTCATTTTCTATTATTTCATAATTAGCTTTTAAAAAAGAGCATAAAAAAAGAGTTAATAAAAAGGTCTTTTTCATTTTTTACATTCCATTTCAAATGGTGCTATTCCTAAAGTATCTAAGTCTGTAATTGGATGTAAAAAACCAACTTGTGGAGAAGTTGATATTAATGCTCTTGGCTGAACTAAAGATATAGGAATTCGAACTTGTCCATTATACTCCCTAAAAGATAGTTTTCTTCCCATATAAGCAGCCACATCAAAATCATCAGAATAAATATAATCTAAATTAGTTTTTAAATCAGATGTATTTGTTTTTGAAATAGCTGTAATTATAGTTCTTACTGCTAACCAGTTTGAATAATCACGTGATTCCATCCATCTTGAAGAAAATTTTTCAAATCTACTTTGCATTTGAGCTGCTCCCCATTGTTCTATTACTTTGTGCCATAAAACAGGAGTTAGACCTTGTGTTCCTGCAACTGGTCTTGGAAGCCAAGAGTTAAAATATACAAACTCTCCAAAATCACCATAATAATCAGCAAGTAAAATTACATCATAATCTTTAGCTTGGGTAAATACAGGAAACTCATCAGAGGCTTTTCTTCTAATATCACTATTATTATCCCAATCTTTTTCAACAACAATTTTTGCTCCAAATTTTTTAGCAGCTCTTTTAATATCTTCTTTAATTTGTAAATCTTTTGGATTTTTACCGCTTAATAAAAATATATTTTTAAAATCTCTTTTTACTAAGAACTGCATCAAACCATCATAAAGCATAGCATTACTAGCACTTGTATGAAGTAGGTTGTTTTGACAAATAGTTTTTCTAAGATTTGTATTTTGGCTACTTGCATTTATAAGTAAGGCATCTTTTGAAAGTGGATTTTTAAGTAGTTTTTCTAAAAGTTCATCTTCAACATTTAATAAAACATAGCTATTTTTATTTTTGATAAACTCTTCAAAAGTTTTGATTAATTCATTTTCATCAAAAGATATTTTACTTTCTAAAGTGAAGTTTTGATTTAAGAATTTTGCACTTTTATTACTATCTATTATAGCAATCTCTGCCCCTTTAATTCCTAAGTCTTGTGGTTCTTCAATTATATTTGATAAAACAGGTGGCTTTTGGATTTTTTGCTCTAAATATAAGATATTTACATTTAAAATATCTGCATTTACAATACTTAATAAAAATAGAATAGATATCAGGATTTTCATTTTATTGTCCTTTTATGGTTTAGATGGATTATATAAAATATTTATAGCCTGAGTTTAGCAAAAATAGTCGCTAAACTTAAGCTATAAAAGTAGTATAGAATTCATCAAAATAAAATTGGAGAGAAATTTATGAAAAATAAAATTATTACAGCAGCTATTCTTTCAAGCTCAATATTATTAGCAGATACTATTTATGTATCAAATGAAAAAGATAATACTATTTCTGTTATTGATTCACTTACAAATAAAGTAACAGAAACTATAAAAGTAGGTCAAAGACCAAGAGGAATATTATTAAACAATGATAAAACTCAATTATATATTTGTGCAAGTGATGATGATACAGTTCAAGTATTAGATTTAAAAACAAAAAAAATCATACATAACTTACCATCAGGTGAAGATCCTGAGCAGTTTGCTTTAACTCCTGATGGAAAAGAGCTATATGTATCAAATGAAGATGATGCAATTGTAACAGTTGTTGATACAGTAAATAGAAGTGTTGTTACTCAAATTGAAGTTGGTGTTGAGCCTGAGGGAATGGCTGTAAGTCCAGATGGAACTGTTGCTATTAATACAACTGAAACATCAAACTTTTTACACTGGATTGATACAAAAACAAAAAAGATTATTCATAATACTTTAGTTGATCAAAGACCAAGACACATAGAGTTTACAAAAACTGGAGATAGAGTTTGGGCTTCAAGTGAGATTGGTGGAACTGTTATGATAGTTGATTCTACAACAAAAGAGAGTATCGGAAAAGTTTCTTTTAAAATTCCAGGAATCTTCAAAGATTTAATTCAACCAGTTGGAATTAAACTAACATCTGATGGAAAATATGCTTTTGTAGCACTTGGACCTGCAAATCATGTAGCTGTTGTTGATGCAAAAACTTTTAAAGTTATAAAATATTTATTAGTTGGAAAAAGAGTTTGGCAATTAGATTTTGCGCAAAATGAAAAGAAACTTTATACTACAAATGGTGTAAGTGGTGATGTATCAGTTATTGACGTTGATTCTTTAAAAGTTGAAAAATCAATACCAGTTGGAAGATATCCATGGGGATTAGCAGTTGTTCCTACTACTAAATAAAATATGAAAAAAAATATACTAGAAGTAAATCATGTAGATTTTTCCTACGGAAAGAAAAAGGTTTTAGATAATATCAATTTTTCTATTGAAGAAGGAACTTTTAGTGTTTTATTAGGACTTAATGGTGCTGGTAAATCTACAATTTTTTCTTTAATTACAAGATTACAAAATCTTGTAGTTGGAGAAATATCTATCAATAATTTCCCAATAAAAGATTATTCAAATGCACTAAAAGATATTGGAATTGTTTTCCAAGAACCAACTTTGGATTTAGATTTAACTGTAAAACAAAACCTTTATTATTATGGTTCTTTAAAAGGTCTTGATTTCAAACAAACACTTTTTTCAATAGAAGATGAAATCAAAAAACTTGAACTAGAAAATCATTTAGATACTCAAGTGCGAAATTTAAATGGAGGTCATAGAAGAAGAGTTGAAATTTTAAGAGCTTTAATAAATAAACCAAAATTACTTTTACTTGATGAGCCAACTGTTGGACTTGATTTAAAAAGCAGATTTGATATTTTGGAGTATGTAAGACAGCTTGTTCTTACAAAAAACATATCTGTATTGTGGATTACTCATTTATTTGATGAAATTGAAGAAGATGATAATGTAACTTTAATTAAAACAGGGAAAATCATAGAATCAGGAATTGTAAAAAATATTATTGCTAAACACAAAAAAGAAAACTTAGTTGAAACTTTCAACTATTTAGTAAGGTAGAAAATGAAAAAATATATATATTGTATGAAAGGAATTGTTTATAAAGAGCTAATAAGATTTTTAAAACAAAAAAGTAGATTCTTTTCAGCTCTTGTTAGACCACTTTTATGGCTATTTATTTTTTCAGTTGGATTTAAAACTGCTTTAGGTCTTGCAATTATTCCTCCCTATGAAACTTATATAACTTATGAAACATATATAGTTCCAGGACTTGTTGGAATGGTTTTACTTTTTAATGGAATGCAAAGCTCACTAACTATGATATTTGATAGAGAAATGGGAAGTATGAAAATACTTTTAACTTCTTATATAAATAGAAACTATTTACTATTTTGTAAAATGTTTGCAACAGCAATTGTTTCAACTTTACAAGCTATTACTTTTTTAATAGTTGCAATTCTTTATGGTGTTGATATTTCATATATAGCTATTATTTTAACTATACCTATTATTATAGTTTCATCTATTATATTAAATGCTTTTGCACTTTTTATTTCATCGGTTATAAAACAGTTGGAAAACTTTGCAACGGTTATGAACTTTGTAATTTTCCCTATGTTTTTTCTAAGTTCTGCACTTTATCCCCTTTGGAAAATAAAAGATTCATCACTTCTTTTGTTTAATATCTCCTCTTATAATCCATTTACTTATATTGTAGAGGCTATACGATTCTCACTTTATGGAAAATTTGAGCTAGAAATCTTTCTAATTTTAGGAATTTCATTTGTAATTAGTCTAATAATGGCTTTTATAAGGTATAAAACAAAAAAAGTAAGTCATGGCTAAACTTAGGCTATAAATGTCATGTATACTTTTGCTAAGACAATAATTAAGGAGAGAAAATGATTAAAAAAAAGCTACTAACTAGTGCCGCTGCCGTTACACTTTGTGCCCTAATTAGCGCTCAAGCAAATAGTAACACAAGTAAGGTTATAGAACCATCATACAATCCAGTTACTTATACTGAAATTTCAAATGATGCGAAGTCTACAGAAGATGTTTTAACTTATGGTTTAGGACAACAAGGTCAAAGATATTCAACTCTTGAACAAATTAATAAAAAAACAATTAAAGATTTAGTTCCTGTGTGGAATTTCTCTTTTGGTGGTGAAAAACAAAGAGGACAAGAATCTCAACCAATTATCAAAGATGGTGTAATGTATGTTACAGGTTCTTACTCTAGAGTTTTTGCTATTAATATAGCAAATGGTGAAGAAATTTGGCAATATGATGCAAAACTTCCTGATGCAATTTTACCTTGTTGTGATGTTATAAATAGAGGTGTTGCTATTTATGATAATTTAGTTATTTTTGGAACTCTTGATGCAAAATTAGTTGCACTTGATAGAAAAACTGGAAATGTAGTTTGGAAGAAAAAAGTAGAAGAGTATAAAGATGGTTACTCAATAACAGCTGCTCCTATGATTGTAAAAGATATGGTAATTACAGGTGTTGCAGGTGGTGAGTTTGGTATTGTTGGAAAAGTTGAAGCTAGAAATGCTAAAACAGGTGAACTTGTATGGACTAGACCTACTGTTGAAGGTCATATGGGTTACTTAAATGGGAAAGAAAATGGAATTACAGGTGGAGAAGCTGGTAAAACTTGGCCTGGAGATTTATGGAAATCAGGAGGAGCTGCTACTTGGTTAGGTGGAACTTATGACCCTGATACTAACTTAATCTTTATGGGTACAGGAAATCCAGCTCCTTGGAATTCACATTTAAGACCAGGGGATAACTTATATTCATCTTCAAGATTAGCACTTGATCCTGATACTGGAAAAATTGTTTGGCATTTCCAAACAACTCCACATGATGGTTGGGATTTTGATGGTGTAAATGAGTTAATTTCATTTGACTATACAAATAAAGATGGAAAAATAGAAAAACTAGCAGCAACTGCTGATAGAAATGGATTCTTTTATGTATTAGATAGAACTAATGGTAAGTTTATTACTGCAAATCCATTTGTTTCGAATATTACATGGGCAACTGGTATTGGAAAAGATGGTAGACCACTTTATGTAGAAGAGGGAAGACCTGGAAATCCTGGAGCTGAGTCTAAAGGAACATCAGTGTTTGCAGTTCCTGCATTCTTGGGAGCTAAAAACTGGATGCCAATGGCTTATTCACAAAAAACAAAAAATTTCTATGTTCCATCTAATGAGTGGGGAATGGATATTTGGAATCAACCAGTTTCTTATAAAAAAGGTGCTGCTTACTTAGGTGCTGGATTTACAATCAAACCAATATTTGAAGACCATATTGGTTCTTTAAAAGCAATCGAGCCATTAACTGGAAAAGTTAAATGGGAATATAAAAACCCTGCACCATTATGGGGTGGAGTTTTAACAACTGCTGGTGGACTTGTATTTACAGGAACTCCTGAAGGTAAATTATTAGCATTTGATGATGAAACAGGTGAAATCTTGTATACATTCCAAGTTGGTTCTGGAATCGTTGGGTCTCCTGTTACTTGGGAACAAAATGGTGAACAATTTATCTCAATCGTTTCAGGTTGGGGTGGAGCTGTACCTTTATGGGGTGGAGAAGTTGCAAAACAAATCAAAAACATAAATCAAGGTGGAACAGTTCACGTATTTAAACTACATAAATCTAAATAGATTTATGTAAATCTTATGAAAGGAGGGCAATATTATGAAATGGGAAAAACCAATGTTCGTTGATAATAGATTCGGATTTGAAGTGACAATGTATATTTGTCATGAATAATAGGTCTTAATTGTAAGTTTTAATTAGCAAGAAAGGGATTATTTCCTTTCTTGCTCTTTTTATTATTGAGTTTATAAAAGATAGATTCAATTATAAAAAGAGTTAGGAATAATATGAAAATAGAAATCTTAGGTTCAAGTGCAGGAGGGGGACTTCCTCAGTTTAATTGTAATTGTCATAACTGTAAGGGTTATAGAGAAGGCAAACCTACAATTAAAAGAAGAACACAAAGTTCAATTACTGTTAGTGAAGATGGAGAAAATTGGGTTTTATTTAATACCTCTCCTGATATTTTAGAGCAAATTCATAACTCACCTTTTTTACATCCTACAAAAACAAGAGAAACAAAAATAAAAGCTATTATTTTTAACGATGCTCAAATTGATCATACAACTGGACTTTTGATGTTAAGAGAGGGATGTCCTCATCAAATATATTGCACAAAAGAAGTAAATGAAGAATTAAATACAACTTTTCCTTTAATGAAAATGCTAAAGCATTGGGATGGTGGCGGAACTTTTTGGCATGAAATTATTCCAAATAGCACAACAAAATTTGAAATTCCAGTGATGCCTTCTTATGAATTTTATGCACACTCTTTGATTTCAAATGCACCGCCTTATTCAGCATATAGAGATAAGCCAAGAAA
>RRZU012731941.1_pt1 | contig 22040 bp, 18 predicted proteins | sample 2165561 | NCBI WGS metagenome assembly RRZU01 (sample SAMN10456909, study PRJNA506462) | wastewater metagenome | isolation source: wastewater sludge | place: USA: Moscow, Idaho | reverse complement strand
TCTTCTTCCTTCCCAACGGCTTCCGAAAGCAAGCAGATTACCTTCGTTTTCCACACTTTCGCCATTATTATTGGATTTGTAGTTAATTACCCACTGGTTTTTTTGCCCGAAAAACATTGGTGTCAGTTTCACATTCCAAAGAAGTGGGCTGAATCCGGCACCGATCTCTCCACGTCCGGTCATAGTAACTGATTTTTTCAGCTTAATGTTAAGTGCAGCCTGTTCTGACGGCACTTTATCTCTCAAGATGCTTACCGGTTGGTGGTTTTCCAAAACCTCTACTTTGGAAACGGCATCTTTCGGAAGAGAATTATTCACAGTTCCGTAGCCACCTTCCATCAGGTCTTTTCCATTGACATAAAATTTATTGATGGCCTCGCCCTGATAGAGAACGGCTCCATCTTTATTGACCTCTATTCCAGGGATTTTTTTCAGAACATCGGCTAGCGTACGGTCATTTTTATTTTCGAATGATTTCAGATCATAGGAAATAGTGTCATCTTTCTTGCTGATTAATTTCGTTTTCAGCCGCACTTCCTGAATTTCTGTTGCTTGAGAATCCATAGAAAAATTGATTTTCTGATCTTCATTTTTGATGGATTGTGTAACCGGTCTTTGATTGAATGCTTTGATTTTCAGGTCAAGATTGCTTTCGGACGAATTGAACGTCACTTTATATTCCCCTTTCGAGTTAGAAATCCCGTAGGCAAGAATTGCATTTTTGCCGGGTTCTTCAATCGTTACACTTGCACTGGCTAGTGGTTTTCCGTCGCCATCGTTGATGATCCCACTTATAGTCTTTTGACCGAAAACAGCAACGGTAGACATCAGCATCATAAAAACTAATAGAATTTTCTTCATAATTACAGATTAAATCGCTAAAATGTTAGTAAAGAAAACGAGTAAATTGTTACAAATTTTTTTATTTAGATCATAAAAATTCAAAACCTTTAAAACAAAACACACGATCACACAAAATAATGATTGATATCTCTTATTTATAGTTATTAAAAATACGATTACTCTTTTTTATTTTGTCAATCTAAAATTTAATAAATTTGCAACTTAATATTACATTAACATGGGAATCATTCTAAAACCAATTGATATTGTAGATGATATTACCAAAGAAGAGTTCTTTGAAAAATATCTGAAGCCGCGCAAACCGGTTGTTATAAAAAATATGGCGAGGAAGTGGCCGGCTTATCAGAAATGGACGATGGATTATATGAAGCAAGCCGTAGGTGATGTAGAGGTTCCTTTGTACGACAGTTCTAAAGCGGATCCGGCTGCGCCCATTAATGCGTCTGCTGCGAAAATGAAATTTGCAGATTACATCGACCTGATTGAAAAAGAACCAACAGATCTCAGGATATTTTTGTTCGATCCGATAAAGCAGGCTCCAAAATTACTGGACGACTATATTTTCCCAAAGGATCTGATGGGCGGTTTTCTGGATAAATATCCGAATATGTTCTTCGGAGGGAAAGGTTCTGTAACATTCCTTCATTATGATATTGATATGGCGCATATTTTCCATACGCATTTCAATGGTAGAAAGCATATTCTGCTTTTCGATTACAAATGGAAAGACAGACTTTATCAGATTCCTTATGCTACTTACGCTTTGGAAGATTATGATATAGAAAATCCTGATTTTACAAAGTTTCCAGCATTGGATGGAGTGGAAGGAATTGAGTGTTACCTAGAGCACGGCGACACTTTATTTATGCCGACTGGCTGGTGGCACTGGATGAAATATCTGGACGGCAGTTTCTCTATTTCTCTCAGAGCCTGGGACAAAAGCTGGGCAGTAAAAGCTCACTCGCTTTGGAATCTGACTGTACAGAGAAATTTTGACAATTTTATGAAGCGAAATTTCAAAGCAAAATATATGACCTGGAAAGAGAAGAAAGCCATCGAAAGAGCCAACTATGCTTTGAAGCGTGGGCTTCCGAAAAGATAATATAACCTATTATTAAAAAAACAAAATGCAGCTAAAACTAATTAGCTGCATTTTTATTTTATTGGAAAAGGAATTATACCACGCCTTGTGCAAGCATTGCTTCAGCCACTTTTACGAAGCCTGCAATATTAGCACCTTTCACATAGTTCACATAACCGTTTTCTTCTTTTCCGTAATCTCTACAAGCTTTGTGAATGCCAATCATAATCTCTTTAAGTCTTGCATCAACTTCTTCAGAAGTCCAGTTTAGTCTGATCGAGTTTTGTGTCATTTCCAATCCGGAAGTTGCAACACCACCAGCGTTAGATGCTTTTCCTGGTGAGAACAACACTTTATTGTCCAAGAAGTAATTGATCGCATCCAGCGTAGAAGGCATATTTGCAGCTTCTGTTACACAGATACAACCGTTGGCAACCAGTTTTTTGGCATCCTCCAAATCAAGTTCATTCTGAGTTGCACACGGGAAAGCAACATCACATTTAACTTCCCAAGGACGTTTCCCAGCGTGGAATTCAGCAGATGGATATTTGGTCACATAATCTTCCGCTCTGTTATTTCCGGTAGCTCTGAGTTCCAAAAGATATTCAATTTTTTCTCCGGAGATTCCGTCTTTGTCATAGATGTAACCATCAGGACCAGAAATGGTTAGTACTTTCCCGCCCAGTTCTGTGAATTTTTTTACAACACCCCAAGCTACGTTTCCAAAACCTGAAACGGTAGCTGTTTTACCTTCTATTTTCTCACCAATGGTTTTCAGCATCTGCTCGGCAAAATAAACCACACCGTAACCAGTAGCTTCTGGTCTGATGAGTGAACCCCCGTAAGCTAGACCTTTTCCTGTCAATACACCAGTGAATTCGTTTCTTATCTTTTTGTACATCCCGAAGAGATAACCAATTTCTCTTGCGCCTACACCGATGTCTCCGGCAGGCACGTCCGTTTCTGGCCCGATATGTTTGCAAAGCTCAGTCATGAAAGCCTGGCAGAAACGCATCACTTCCATATCAGATTTACCTTGAGGGTCAAAATCGGAACCACCTTTCCCGCCACCCATTGGAAGCGTAGTTAAGCTGTTTTTAAAAACCTGCTCAAAAGCTAAAAATTTTAAAACACTAAGGTTTACCGTTGGATGAAATCTGATTCCGCCCTTGTATGGACCGATCGCTGAGTTCATCTGGATTCTGAATCCTCTGTTTACCTGAATCTCGCCCTTGTCATCAATCCATGGAACGCGGAAAATAATTACTCTTTCCGGCTCTGCCATTCTCTCTAGCAGCTTCATTCCGGTGTATTCTTTTCTTGTAGAAATAAAAGGAATAACCGTTACGGCTACTTCTTTTACTGCTTGGATAAATTCTGGTTCATTAGGATTTTTGGCTTCAATTTTTGCCATAAATTCCTGAATCTTTTGCTCAACGTTATAGTGCTCCATTGTTCTATAATTATGACAACAAATTTAATTTTATTTTCAAATTTCGCAAGTAGTATTTTTAGTTTTATTGAAAAAATAATGATATTAAAGAAGCTTTTTGCTTAATGTATAATTTGTTGTCCTATGTTAAGAAATTTTGAATCTAATGTTACGTTGTTTCAAGTTTTCGGAAAGCGGATTCTAGTAGTTAGGGAGATATTGCCTGCCGGAAAGACATTTGATGTGGCCATAAAGTTCCAAATCCAAAAGAATAGGTAAGAGCTTATGATGTTGGATTTTAGTTTTATCTGCTATTTCGTCCAGCGAAAGTGCTTTCTGATGATCCAGAATATCTAAAATCTGCTGGTGTTCTTTTCTCTCGGGATTCAGTTTTACAGTGGGCATCTTCTCTGGAAATAACTCTGGCTGGACAGAAAGATTTAGATTGTCAATCAATGACTTGATATTGACAATAGATTCTGCTTTATTCTCAGCAATGAGCTGATTACATCCCTGGCTATACTGATCTGTAATTTTTCCTGGTAATGCAAATACATCTCTGTTATACGAATTGGCATAGCTTACCGTGGTTACAGAGCCGCCGCCAAATGCAGTTTCGACAACAATAAGATGCTGGGATAATCCTGCAATAATTCTGTTCCGTTGTAAAAAATTCTCTCTGCTTATATTGTCAAAAGTGCAATATTCAGAAATCAGTGCACCATCATTTTCCAATATCCTATTTGCAAGGTTCTTGTTGGAAGCGGGATAGATTTTGTCAAGACTTTGTGCCATAACAGCCAATGTAGGAATATGATTATGAAGAGACTCCTCGTGCACACAAGTATCTGCGCCCAAAGCTAATCCGCTTACAGTACAAATGTTTGTTCCAGATAGTCCAGTCAGCAGTTCTTGGATGAACTGTTTACCGTATGAAGTGAGCTTTCTGGTACCTACTATGCTGAGTGGATTGAGATTATATATTAATTTTCCTTTGTAAAATAGAATAGCAGGTGCATCATCACAATTTGAAAGATGTTTTGGATAAGATGAATCATTATGAGAAACAATACTGATGGATTTTTGCTGGCAGAATTTAAGTTCCTTTTCAGCTTTTAAAAGAAATTCTTTCTTGCCGATGTCCTGTGTAATCTTTGTCCCAATACCTGAAATTGATAGCAGATTTTTTTTCGGAGTTTCCCAGACTGCTTTTGCAGAACCTTTTATCTGGATAAGTTTTCTCAAGTTGGTATTGCCAATGTTTTTACATTGTCTGAGTGCAAGGATATAAAGGTATTCTTCCGGAAACATATTTCATTTGTGTATACCTACGAAGATAAAAACTATTTTTCTCTTTTCCGAATTTCATCCAGATATTCCCAGATATTTTCCTGTTTCAGCTGAGGTAATTCTTCAAAATCCTCCGGATGATTGGCAATATATTCCTGCCACATCTTGTCATCACGCTCGTTGTAATAATTAGGAAATTCCCAAATAAATTTTCTTTTTTTCTCTTCGCCTATTTTTCTGAAAAGTACAGCAAGAATAATTCCTGTAATACTGCCAGCCAGGTGCGACTGCCAGCTGATCTTACTTGGTTCTTCCAGCTGTGTAAAAAACTCTTCCGGAAAAATGCCCCAGATCAAGCTACCATAGTACAATGCCACTAACAATGATATGGTGAGCAGTTTCATATTCCAGCGGAAAATACCACTAAAAAAAATAAAAAACGCTAGCATATAAACCAATCCGCTTGCGCCAATGATGCAGTTATAATTCCATTTTCCAGTAACGAGATCAATGGGAGGGAGCATCCAAACCAATAATCCTGAAGCAATCCAGCCGATAAGGAAAATCCGAAATGCTATTTTGGGGTAAAACTCGAAAAGTAAAAATAACAAAACAGCCATAGGAAGAGAGTTTCCTATAATATGATCCAAATTGCCGTGTAGAAGTGGAGCGAGCAAAACACCTTTCAGTCCTTGTGGTAAAAGTGGAATAATAGCACCGTTACAACCCTCAAAAAAGCCTAGATTCTGAAAAATGAAGAAACTCCACATCATCCCTAGCATAATAAAAGGGACTAATAATGATCTTAGATTGATAGATTTGAAAAGCATTGGTAAAACTTTGACAATTTTACAGCCAATTCTGATGAGAGGTAATTTTGTCCGTAAAAATACTTCAGCAGATGAGAATTTGGTTATAAAGTCAGATTTTGGAACAATTAGATTTATTATTTTTGCTTAAAATTTGGAATTAATGAGAAAGGTATTGGTATTTGTAATTATGTTTTTGGGATGTTTTATGCAAGCTCAGGTTGTTGATTATCAGAAAATAATTGATTCTATAGCCCAAAAGAAGTGGGATTCTACATCAGTAGAACTCGATAGTCTGGCGAATCCCAAAATTGTAGATATCAGATCTATCAAAAAAGATTCTGTTAAAATTACGAATAATGTGATCATTATCCCAAACTCTAATGATGCAAGTCCGCTTACGCCTTCTTCAATCCTTACATTGCCTACACTAAAACGTTGGTTTATTTTCGGACAAAACAGTCTTGTATTTAATCAATCCTCTTTTGCTAATTGGTACGCCGGGGGGAATAATAACATTGGTGTCATTGGAAAAGTTAACTATAACATTGTATATAAAAAAGACAGACATTATCTGGATAATAACATTCAGCTAGGCTATGGCTTTGTCTCATCCACGGGTCAATCTACCAGAAAAACAGATGATTATATCAATCTAATGACCAATTATGGCTATGAACTTGCGCAGCACTATTATCTATCAACAGGATTTCAGTTTTTATCTCAGTTTACTGCCGGATATAATTATTCCAACACGCCGGATCCAGTTTTTAATGATAGGATCTCGAAATTTATGGCACCCGGTTATCTGAACCTTGGTATTGGTCTTTCCTATAATCCTAACGAAAATTTGCAGATTATTCTGAGACCTATTAACGGAAAATTTACTTTTGTACTGGATAAAAAACTGCAATTTGCGGGAAATTATGGTCTTGAAAAAGACGGTCAAAGTCTGCGGGCTGAGGTAGGTACTATGCTTAATATTCTATACAAAATCAAACTTTTTAAAGATGCAACCTATGTCAATTCGGTGAATTTCTTTAGTAATTATCTCCAACATTCCGAACGTGTGGATATCAACTACACGGGTAGTCTAAATCTTAAATTCAATAAATATATCACAACTGTAGTCACTATAGATATTGTGTATGATCATGACCAGATTCAGAAGCTCCAGAGAAAGCAAACATTGGGTGTTGGAATTACTTACAATCTCGGATATAAAATTGAACGGGATAAAACCAGTGTCATAAAACCGTTTGTGAACTAAGATTAAATTAAAAGCCTAAGTCAAGGTAAAAAACTATTGTTTTTGCGAGATGGTAATGTGCGATAAAAAGATAGTGTCAGGAAGAAATTTTCGTTAGGTTTAAAATGTTGATGATGATAAAAAAATCGATGTGATGATATCAAAAATCGAACTTGGAAATAATAAAAAAGCGGAGATTAATTCTCCGCCTTTTCGTTTAGCCATCCCAGTTCGCCAAAATGCTTTTTAAACTTCTGAATCTTTGGTCCTACAACAGCGCTACAATAGGGCTGAGTCGGATTAGCATTGTAATACCCCTGATGGTAGGTTTCTGCTGTCCAGAATTTTTTAAAAGGTACAATTTCCGTCACATATTTCCCGTTCCATTCCTGCTTGGCTTCAGATGCCTCCATAGATTCTTCAGCTTCTAGCTTTTGGTTTTCAGAATGGTAAAAAATGGCTGAGCGGTATTGTGTTCCTATATCTTCGCCTTGTCTGTTAAGCGTGGTTGGGTTATGAAGAAACCAAAACACTTCCAGCAATTGCTTAAAAGAAATAATTTTTGGGTCGAATGCGATTTGGACCACTTCTGCATGTCCTGTTGTTCCTGTACAAACTTCTTCATAAGTAGGATTGTCTTTGTGACCGCCGGAATATCCAGAGACTACAGAATCTACACCTTTCAGCATATGAAAACAACTTTCCACACACCAGAAACATCCGCCTGCCAAAGTGGCATATTCTAAATTGTTCTTATCCATTTTTTGATTTGTTAAGGGTTTTGATTGTTTTTCCTGTCCGTTACAATTGATAAGGAAAAAGCATAGTATAATAAATAAATAACGTGTCATGTTAAGAAAAAAAATCCTTTGACTTTTCGAAATACCCATAGCAAAATTTATTCCTATAGTCAGAAAAAATCAAAGGATTTTTAATATCAATTATTTATTATTTTCCCATACCAGCGCACTAGCGCCAAGGATGGCCGCATCTGCCTCGTCCAGTTCGCTGAAAACAAGTTTTACTTTGCCTCGGAAAATCGGGAGCAGATTTCTTTCCATATGTAATTTTGTAGGTTTCAGAAGATAATCGCCGGCTTTGATAACACCTCCGAATAGTAAAATCGCTTCAGGGGAAGAAAACATCACGAAGTTTGCAAGCGCCTCGCCCAGTTTCTGACCAGTGTATCGGAACACTTCAATGGCAGTAGGATCACCTTTCTGCGCACATTCATGAACTGTTTTTGAGTTGATCTCTTCTTCCGGGTATTGATTCAGCATCGAATCCGGGAACTCTGCACGGAACTTTTTGGCGGTAATAGCAATTCCGGTTGCCGATGCATAAGCTTCTAGACTGCCTTCGGAACCGGTGCTCCAATGTTTTCTTCCGCCTGGCTTCACGATGGTGTGTCCCAACTCTCCTGCAAAACCGTCGTGCCCATAAATAAGGCTGCCACCAGCAATGATCCCGCTGCCTACACCTGTTCCTAATGTAATCATTATAAAGTCCTTCATTCCTCTTGCTGCTCCAAACATCATCTCGCCCAATGCGGCAGCATTCGCATCATTGGTCATTCTGCAAGGATAGCCGAATTTTTTCGTCATCAGCTCAGCAAAGGGAACTACACCTTTCCACCTCAGGTTGGGTGCCTGTTCTATCGTTCCTCTGTAATAATTGGCATTGGGTGCACCTACGCCAATGCCGTCCAGATTTTTATTAGGAGAATATTTTTCTATTAACGGATTGATATTTTGGTACAATGCGTCGATAAAATCTTCCACTTTTTCATACTCATCAGTTTTAATGCTTCCTTTTGCAAGAATCTCACCTCTGTGATTTACCAATCCGAATTTCGTATTTGTCCCACCGATATCAATTCCTAAAGCTACTTGCTTTGATAGATCTATTAATGACATTTTTAATTTATAATTTCTAAGTATAAAAGTAAAAAAAATCCGAGAATGTTCCCCGGATTAATTAATCTATTTTAAATTTTTATGAAAATTATTATTCTTTTTTCGTCTTCCGTACCAGATCAAAAATCCGGTAACTGGCATTGATGCAATAATCACACTAACAATAAACGCTATGATCTTTGTAGGCAGTCCTAAAATCGCCCCAACGTGGATGTCATAATTGGCTGCAACTGTTTTTTCGCCAAAATTTTTGTCTTTAGGATCGTGTCTGTGCAACAATTCTCCGGAATTCTCATCAAAAATAAGGCTGCTGCTTTTATGATAAGAATAGGAGAGGTGCTTTACATAGACTTCAAAGTTCGGATGCTCGTGATCATCAAGATGCGGATGTCCCAAGTCCAGACTAAAGCCATATGCGTGGGGATAAAGCTCTTTTACTTTGTCCGAAATTTTATCAAGTGTTCCTTCATTTCTCATCTCAATAGGTGCCTTGGTAGTAATTTTTGAAAAATCTGGATAAGCCGTTTCTCCACCGGAAAAAATATAATAGATTGATGCCTGCACCACAAAAAATGCATAAAACAGGCCGGTGATAGTCAGGATCAAAGCAAAGATTGAAGAATAAAATCCCAGGATATTATGTAGGTCGTAGTTTTTACGCTTCCATTGTGTGGTATCTTTCCATTGAAATCTGAAGCGCTGTTTTCTAGCAGATTTATTTTTCGGCCACCAAAGAACGATGCCAGTAAGCAGCATTATTAGGAAAATGATAACAGGGATTCCTACCACGTAAGTTCCCCAATCCTGCTTCAGAAGGAAACTCCAGTGAATAGATTTGACAATGGCGAAGAATCCGTTTTTCTCATCATAAACCTGCAGAACCTTTCCCGTGTATGGATTGACGTAAGCCAACTTGTAAATCGGAAACTCGTCAAAATAATTCCATTCATCCGGTTTGTGCTCATACCAGTAAAATTGATAAGACATTTTACTATCAATCGGAATATTGACCCAGTGAATGGGATATTTTTCCTTGGTCTGCTCATTAACCAATTTTTCTATCTGGCGGATGGGAAGGATTTGTTTCTGGTCAATGTTTTTCTCATTGTGATAGATGTATTCTTTTCTTGTAAAGTTCTCCACCTCATCCTTAAATACGTAAAGCGCACCGGTAATGGAAATAATGAATATCAGCAAACCAATGGACAAGCCAAACCACAGATGTAGTTTGGCCGACCATTTTTTGAAAAATCCTGGTTTCTTTTTATGATGGTGTTTTTTGATCATTTATCGGTCTTTAGAATTTGTAGCCTACAGATAGTCTGAAATTTCGTGGAGCTTCGGCCTGATAGTAATAATATGCACCGTAAGCAGCACCAGAGTACAGATACCTGTTAAAGACATTGAAAACATTAAGGCCAACTCTGAATGAAGTATTTTCCCAAGATAATCCGGCATCGAATTTAACATAATCACCCATATTTTTTTGAGTGCCGTTGTTCGCCCAAGACCAAGTGCTTCTGTCTGCTAAATAAGTTCCTCCGAAAGATAGTCCAAAACCTTCTAACACTCCATTGATAAAGGTATAATTTAACCACCCGTTAGCAGTATGTTTAGCGTATCCTGGAACTTTCATACCTACAGGGTTACTGATGGGTTCGTTGGATTCTGTCACTTTATTTTCTGTAAAGGCATAATTAAAAATAGCGTTGAAACCTCTGGTAATTTCACCTTTCAGATCGAATTCTATTCCTTGTACTCTTGTTTTACCGAGCAGAATGGAGAATTGTTCACCTGCTGAATTGTTAGGATCGGAAACAGTCGCATTGTTTTTTATAATATTGTATGCAGCTAGTGTTGTATTCCATTTTCCTCCAAACCAATCTTTTTTTACGCCAAGCTCAAAATTGTTTCCCGTTATCGGTTTAGCCAGATCACCATTTCTAAAGATAGCGGCTTGTGGTACAAATGCCTGATCGAACAAGCCGTATACAGCTAGGTTTTGATCTATTGAGTAACTAATGCCCACACGTGGTGTTATTTTATCTGCCTCAGATTTTGTTCCGTAATTATTTTCTGTTACGCTGGTGTAGCGAGCGGCTAGTGTAAGTCTGAGTTTATCGTCAAAAAAACCCAACTCATCCTGAATGTAAAATCCTGTATAGTTTTGATCGATCTTGCTTGATCTAGCAGAAAGAGGTTTTGTTCCGTCAAAGGCTACGAAGGCAGTACTATTGTTTGGACCGTAATAGGCAATATTTCCATTACTGTCATAGTTTTGAGTATTCAGATTATACCAATAGCTGTAATCTGGAATGGTATTTCCTGCATCAGTAGCTGTAGGTTCTCTATAATCCCCATTTGCATTGAATTTATCCAGGTTGTATCCTTGGCTCCAGTCCGCAAGGTATTTTTTGCTTCCAAGATCCAATCCGGCTAGTATTTTATGATTCACATTACCGGTTTTTATGAGACCGTTCAGGAATGCTTGTCCGAATTTCATAGTATTGTCTGCCTCCCAATAACCTAACTGGCGTATCATATAGTTTCCGACAAACATACTTGGCCATATATTACTTCCCATTGTATATTCATTGACATAGGTAAGCTGTGTTGTCAGTTTCCAGTTGTCATTGAATTGGTGTTGCAGGTTTACATTGACGGTATTATTATTAACATTAGTCGGAGCAATTCCAGGGTCTGTGTGTGTATAACTCTGTGGTCTCGTAGCATAACCGTCATAGCTGAATACATAAGCCGAGCCTACTTCAGACATTTTCGCTTTTTGATAGATATATTCTGCGGTCAAGGTGGTTCTGTCGGAAAGCATTACTTTAAGAGAGGGATTGATAATGTATCTGTTATTAAACTCATAGTCTCTAAAGCTGTTTTTGTTTTGAGCCATAAGGTTTAATCTAAAAGCGACTTTATCGGTAATTTTTGTGTCAATATCTGTCTCGCCACGATACATGTTGTAGCTTCCTAAAGTTACTCTTGCTGTTCCATTCAGCTTTTTCCCAGTCGGTTTTTTGGTAACGATATTGTAAATTCCGCTTGGTTCGCCGTTTGACATCAGAAATCCAGACGGACCTTTTATAAATTCTATATGATCTACAAAAGACATATCTTCGCTTAGGGGACCCCAGTTGGAAGTTACATTCACACCATTAAGAAAGGCAGCAGCTCTTGAACCTCTCATATTAACCCTTGTATACATATCTCCCCAATGTTCCAGCCTCTGTGCTCCGGCCACATTTCTTAAGACACCATCGCTTAAGGTTGTAACCTGCTGATCCTCCAAGGCTCTGTTTGTAATAATAGAAACATTTTGCGGGATTTTGATCAATTCCTCATCTAATCTCAAGGAAGATGAACCTTCCTTCTCCACATATTTTTTGTAATATTTCCCATTTACAACAACTTCTTCAATATTATTGGATTTGATGGAGTCTTTTTCCTGCGCAAAGAGTATTGCTGATGATAATACCAAAACATTCAGAATAATTCGCTTCATATATCTAATTTTATGCAAATATATTATTTTTAATTATTCTAAATTAACTCAAAATCTGATTTTTGTCATCCTATCAAGAATCATTCTAAATAGCAATTTAAATGGAAGGCATATCAGATTATAAAGTAAACTGGGTTAGTTTTCAATAAAAAATCCTGCTGATTTCTCAACAGGATTATGATTTATTATTTTGCTAATAATGGTTATGCAGGGATCTCGCCTTTGTATAAGAAAGAAACAATTTCTTTATTCACCTGATCTACCATTTCACTAAACAGGTAGAAAGACTCCTGTTTGTAAATCACCAAAGGGTCTTTTTGCTCATAAACAGCACCTTGTGAAGAACGACGAAGGTCATCCATCTCTCTCAAGTGCGTTTTCCAGTTTTCATCAATGATTGCCAATGAAATATTCTTTTCAAAATCTGTAATCAATGATTCGCATTTGGTTTCGTAAGCTTCTTTTAAATCTGTAACAATGGTCATTGTTTTAGTTCCATCTGTGAAAGGAACTTGTATCATTTTGAACATGGAACCTTGGTTTAGATACACATTCTCGATGATTGGATACGCTTTTTCTTTCAAAAGGTTTAATCTCAGATCATAATCTTCTTTCGCTTTTTTAAATACGATATCTGTTAGTGCAGGAATCTGCGTGCTTGCAAATTCTGCTTCAGTTACAGGCGCGTCCATTGTGAAATGCTTGATGATCTCAAATTCGAAATCTTTATAATTTCCTGTAGCTTTGGTCTGTGTTACAATAGATGCAGCGGTGTCGTAAATCATATTCACGATGTCATACTTCAGATGATCACCAAACAAAGCGTTCCTTCTTCTTTTATAGATCACATCACGCTGCTTATTCATGACATCATCATACTCCAACAGTCTTTTTCTGACACCAAAGTTGTTCTCTTCAACTTTTTTCTGAGCTCTCTCGATAGACTTAGAAATCATAGAATGCTGAATTACTTCACCTTCTTTATGACCCATTCTGTCCATCATCTTAGCAATTCTCTCGGAACCGAAAAGGCGCATCAGATTATCTTCCAAAGAAACATAGAACTGAGAGCTTCCCGGGTCTCCCTGTCGTCCAGCTCTACCTCTTAACTGTCTGTCCACACGGCGGGAATCATGTCTTTCTGTACCAATGATGGCCAGTCCACCTGCTTCTTTCACTTCCGGTTTTAGCTTGATATCGGTACCTCTACCTGCCATATTGGTTGCAATCGTTACGACGCCTGGTCCACCAGCTCCAGCTACAATCTCCGCTTCTTTTTTGTGAAGTTTCGCATTGAGAACCTGGTGCTGAATTTTTCTTAACTGTAAAGCTCTTGAAAGCAACTGGGAAATCTCCACGGAGGTGGTACCAACCAAAACAGGTCTTCCTGCTGCGGTAAGTTTCTCGATTTCTTCAATTACTGCATTATATTTTTCACGATTGGTTTTGAAAACCAAATCTTGTCTGTCATCCCTCTGTATTGGTCTGTTGGTAGGGATTACCACAACATCCAATTTGTAAATCTGCCAGAATTCTCCTGCTTCGGTTTCCGCCGTTCCGGTCATACCGGCCAGTTTGTTATACATACGGAAATAATTCTGCAAAGTAATCGTAGCGAAGGTCTGAGTTGCTGCTTCGATCTTTACATTTTCCTTGGCTTCAATTGCCTGATGAAGTCCGTCTGAATAACGACGTCCGTCCATGATACGACCTGTTTGCTCATCTACGATTTTTACTTCACCGTCAATTACCACATACTCATCATCTTTTTCGAATAATGTATAAGCCTTTAGCAACTGGTTCATTGTATGAACACGCTCGGATTTTACTGCGAAATCTCTGTACAGTTCTTCTTTCGCAGCAAACTCTTCTTCTTTGGAAAGATTTTTCTTTTCAAGATCTGCAATTTCTGTAGCAATGTCTGGAAGGACGAAGAAGTTTTGGTCTTCATTACCCGCTGACATATATTCTACACCTTTGTCGGTCAAATCAATCTGATTATTCTTCTCATCGATAACGAAATAAAGGTCTTTATCCACAATTGGCATATCACGGTTATTGTCCGCCATATATTGACCTTCAACTTTTTGCAACAATGCTCGATTTCCGCTTTCTGACAAGAACTTAATCAATTGTCTATTTTTTGGCAGACCTCTGTAAGCCTGAAGCAATTTGAATCCACCTTCTTTAGTGTTTCCGTTGGCAATCAGTTTTTTAGCTTCGTTGAAAATAGCAGAAACCGTTTTTTTCTGAACTTCTACAATTCTGTCAATGGAAGGTTTCAGAACATCAAACTCCTGTCTGTCACCTTGCGGAACAGGTCCTGAAATAATCAATGGCGTTCTAGCGTCATCAATCAATACAGAATCCACTTCATCCACGATGGCAAAATTCAATTCACCCTGAACAAGTTCGGATGGATTGGTTACCATATTATCTCTCAGGTAATCAAAACCAAATTCGTTATTGGTTCCGTAGGTAATGCTTGCCTGATAGGCTTTTCTTCTGGCGTCTGAGTTAGGCTGGTGATTATCAATACAATCTATGGTTAATCCATGGAATTCATACAAAGGACCCATCCACGCCGAGTCACGTTTGGCCAAATAATCGTTCACGGTTACTACGTGTACACCACGCCCAGGAAGCGCGTTCAGATAAATCGGAAGGGTACCTACAAGGGTTTTACCTTCACCGGTTGCCATCTCGGCAATTTTTCCTGAGTGTAGAACGGCACCACCTATAAACTGTGTATCATAGTGAACCATATCCCAAACCACCGGCGTTCCGGCTGCATCCCAGCTGTTTTTCCAGACAGCAGTTTCGCCTTCTATCGAAACAAAGTCTTTGTACGAAGCAAGTTCTCTATCTCTGTCTGTAGCGGTTACACGGATTTCGCCGTTTTGAGCAAGACGTCTGGAAGTTTCCTTGACCAAAGCAAATGCCTCCGGAAGGATCTCATTAAGAACTTTTTCCTCCACTTGATAAGAATCTTTTTTCAGAGATTCTATTTTGCTAAAAAGAGCTTCTTTTTCATCTACGTTGGTGGAGTTTTTAATCTGCTCTTTTATTTCGTCAATTTGGGAAGTGAATTTAGCAGTGGCAGATTTGATTTTTTCTTTGAATTCTGCTGTTTTTTCTCGCAATCCATCATCTGTCAATGTCTGGATGTTTGGTTCTGCTGCTTTAATTTTTGCGACAACTTTTTTTACTTCTTTTAAATCTTTTGCATTTTTGTCTCCCAAAAAACTTTTAAGAACTGTATTTAAAAAACTCATTTATTCAGCTTTTGGCAATTAGCGTGCGGCTAATCGCATTAATAATTGTATTTATAAAAAGCCAATAGCACGAAGCCATTAGCCAAGTGCTATATTAATATTCGTCTTCGTTCCAAAGGAAATCTTCGTCCGTTGGATAGTCTGACCATACTTCTTCTATGGAATCGTAGATCTCTCCCTCGTCCTCTATGGCCTGCAGGTTTTCCACCACTTCCATAGGTGCTCCTGTTCTGATTGCGTAATCGATTAATTCTGCCTTGGTCATCGGCCAAGGTGCGTCACTTAGATATGATGCTAATTCTAATGTCCAATACATAATTTAAATTTTTGCAAAAGTAAAAAAATAGGTGATATTTTGTATATATTTCTGCTGATTTTCAATAATATTTAATAATCGTTTCGATGTATTCTAAATCTATCTTACATCAGCTATTATTTATGCGGTTTCCCAAAAACCATTCCACAAATTTTTTTATGCCATTTTGGAAGTTTGTAGTTGGTTCGTATCCAATGAGTGTTTTGGCTTTTGTGATATCCGCGTTGGTTTTCAGGACGTCACCTGCCTGCATCGGCAACATCTTTTTATTGGCAGATTTGCCCAAGGCTTTTTCTAATTCTGATAGCATTTCTGACAAGGTTACCACTTCATTTTCGCCCAGATTAATTATTTCAAACACTTTTGCACGGCTTTCCAGATAGAGTACAGATTTCAGAATACCATCTATAATATCATCAATATATGTATAATCTCGGGCTGTAGATCCGTTTCCGTAAAAAGGAATTTCATCATCATCAAGGATTAATTTTGTAAACTTATGAATGGCAAGGTCTGGCCTTTGTCTTGGTCCGTAAACCGTAAAAAACCGAAGATGTATCATATCGATATTATAAAGATGATGGTAAACGTGACCTAGTAATTCGCCTGCTTTTTTAGTCGCAGCGTAAGGTGAGATAGGTCTGTCCACATTATCCGTTTCCGAAAAAGGAACTTTATCACTATTTCCGTAAACACTTGATGATGATGCGTAAATAAATTTATGAATACCGAATTCTTTACAAAGTTCCCAAAGGTTTTGGGTGCCGCGGATATTAACCGCTTCATAATCCAAAGGATTCTCTATAGATGGACGCACACCGGCAAGAGCTGCAAGGTGAATAATAAAGTCAATTTTGTGATTTTTAAATATGGTTTTGAGCCCGTCCTTGTCTTTTATATCTTGATAGTAGAGTTTGTAGTTTTCAGATTTAGAGGTGCTTATTACTAGGTTAATATCGTCTTCTTTATTCGTGAACTTAAAAGATGAAGTATGTCCTGTGGAATCTAATGTGTTTCTAATTTTTATCCTGTAATCATAAAAATTATCAAAATTGTCAATGTTAATGACAGAATGTCCACTTTTCAACAGGTGTTCTACTAGATGTGAACCGATAAATCCGCATCCCCCAGTTATCAGATAGTTCATAATTTATTGTGTTGATGCGAAGATAAGAATTAAACAAAATAAAATCCCTTATTAGGAGATTCTTTTGATTTTGAAATGTGTCGTAAATAATTATTTTTATAATCGCATATATATTCGTCATAAAAAGTATTTGATTGAAAATGCCTATTTTTAAACTTTGAAATTAAGAAACAGATGCAATTCTCCGGACAGATCCTAAAAATGATTTCCCAAAACGGAAAACCGATCCAATATTACCTGAACCTGAAAAATGATCTCATTAACATGAATCAGCTTTTTGGAAAAAACATCTATATAAAGCATATTGGCTATCAATGTGTGAACTGTGGTAATGATGAGAAGATCTACAGAATGGGATTTTGCAAAAAATGTTTTTTCGAAAGTCCCTATGCTAGTGATACCATTATCCGCCCGGAATTATCTACCGCCCATCTTGGTATTGCCGAAAGAGATTTGGATGTGGAAAAAGAAATTCAGCTGGTTCCACATATTGTTTATCTTGCTTACACGGGTGATGTGAAGGTTGGCGTGACAAGAGAATCTCAAATCCCAACAAGATGGATTGACCAAGGTGCAACTTTCGCTTTGCCAATAGCGGTTACAGAAAACCGTTACGAAGCCGGAATGATAGAACTAGAGCTGAAAAAACATATTGCTGATAAAACCAATCCAAAGAAAATGCTTCTGGATGATTATGAAGACACACTTGATTTGATTGATTTTCGAAATAAAATTGCGGCGTATTTTCCTAATGATTTCAAGAAGTTTGCAGTAACTGAGGATAATGTGGTAAAATTGGATTTTCCTTATGAAAAGCCGGAAAAAATCAACGTATTTACATTAGATAAAAAGCCAGAGTTCAGTGGAGTTCTTAAAGGAATCAAAGGGCAATATCTTTATTTTGAAGGCGGAGATTTCATCAATGTACGTGGCCACGAAGGTTATGTGGCAGAATTGGTAGTGTAAATTGGAACGGTTTTTAGTAGTCAGTAAATAATTAATAAACAGATGAAAAAAACTCTAAAAATTTCGCTCATTGTAATAGGAAGTCTTTTAGCATTAACACTAGTTGCCAATATCGGTCTAAGTCTTTGGCTGAAGTATAAACTTCCGGACTATCTTAAAAACAAAACACCTTATCAGATTACCTATAAATCTTTGAATGTTGAAATCTTGAGCGGAAATATTGCTGCAGATGATATCATCATAAGAACAAAACAGCCAAATAACACTCAAGTTACAATGTTGTATGGCTCTCTGGATGGTTTCAATATCAGTAGATTAGGTGTCATAGAATTTCTTAAAAATAAAAGGCTGGAAGCTAGTTCTGTAAAGCTTATTAGACCTAACATTACTGTCAGACTTGCCGAACCAAAAAATAAATCTTCAGAAAAAGAGCCCCTTCCCTTTACAATAAAAAATATTGAGATAGATAATGGCAATCTTGAGATAAAAAAGTCAGATCAAACCCAGTTGTTTTCAGCTAAAGATCTCAACCTTAATATTAAAAATCTGAGCCTTAATGAAAATCAGGATGAGTTGCCTTTTGCCTTAGACAGTTATGAAATTACTGCAAAAAATTTCTTTGTCCGGCTTGGAAAAGTTTATTCAGTTACCGCAACATCTATTAAAACAAAGGACGGAAAACTGGATGTATCTGACTTTGTCTTAAAATCTTTACTTGATTTCAAAAATTGGGAAAGAAACTTCAAAAGCCAAAAAAGCCTTTTCCAGATCAAAAGCAAGCAGCTGGTTTTTGAAAAGCTTATATTCAGCAAAACAAAACTCAGTCTGAAAAATGCAATGCTGCAAAGCCCCGACTTTGTTATTCATAACAGAGATAGCAAAGTGATTAAAACCAATAAAAAGAAAGCTGAATTTGATATTGATTTCCAGAATGTTGATATTATTGATGGAAAATTATCTATTTTGAAAGCTACTGGAGCACGCTCTTTTTCTATTGCTAAGTTTAACGCTAATGTCAGAAATTTTCTGATGGATTCCGAAACGTCAAAAAATAAAATACCGTTTTCTTATCAGGATTATAAACTGACCGGAAATCAGCTTTTTTATGATGCAGGAAAATATTATACGATTGATTTGTCAAGCTTTGGTGTGACTCCGCAGAATATTGATTGTAAAGCATTTAACTTGAATCCAAAATATTCCAGAGCAGAATTTGTAAAGATGATTCCGATGGAAAACGATTTGTTTGATATCTCTGCTAGCAGGATTCAGTTTCTTGGTTTGAAATGGAGCTATGACCAAGACCAACCAGACATTCACATTAAAAATATAAAGCTCAATGAGGTAGATGCGAACATTTTCCGAAGCAAAATTCCGAAGGACAATCCGAAAGAAAAATTGCTTTATTCTAAATTGCTGAGAAATATTAAATTCCCTTTGTTGGTTGATAATCTTAATCTTATCAACTCTAGATTGGTGTACGAAGAAGACAAGCCAGACGCAAACGGACCAGGAAAAGTTATCTTTTCTAATTTTAATATGAATGTCAAAAATCTCAACTCTAATAAGAAAAAAGGAGCCGACACAAAAGTTCCGATTGCTATCAACTGTCAATTTATGGAGGTATCACCCATGAAGGTCAACTGGAATTTCGATACTGCCAATTTGCGAGATCAGTTTACCTTTTCTGGTTACATCAATAATCTCCCGGCTCATGATATCAATCCTTTTATCAAACCTTATATGAATATTACGGCAACAGGATTAATCACCAGTCTTAATTTTGACTTTAAAGGAAATAACGATCTTATGAACGGAAAATTCCGAATCGCTCACAAAGATCTAAAAGTGAATGTGTTGGATCAAAAAACTAAGGAAAAGAAAAAGTTTTTGTCGGCAGTTGTTAATATGATTGTAAGAAAAGATTCAAAACAATTTCCGGAATCTGTTGATGTATATGTGGAAAGAAACAAGGAGAGATCGTTCTTTAACCTATTCTGGAAAGGCATAGAAGACGGTTTAAAAAAGACTTTGGTCAGAATTAATGTTGATAAAGTGAAGAAGAATGTAGAAGAGGTTAAAAAAACTGTGAAAGAAACAAAAACAAAAGTTAAAAAAGCCAAGGAGAATATTTCTAAAACTGTAAAATAAAAGATGTTTTTCAGGCAACAAAAAAGCTCAGGATTATAGAAATCTTGAGCTTATTATTTGTCTTGTTGTCATTCTAAAAATCATACTCTTCTTTTTCCTCAGTAGGCAAGGATTTGATAAACTCATCAAACTCACGCCCATCATAATTACTGCTCGCACCATAGGAATCGATAATCATAGCTTTGTTTCCATATAAATCTTCCACAAGGTATAAGGCGATATTATCTGCAGGGTCACTTGCACCTTCGAATCGGTATGTTCTCAGGATTTTTAGATCTTCGGAGCGGTAGGATTTTTCGGTTCCAGAAATAACGAATTTTTTGTCATCCGTCATCCTTATTTCATCCGTAATTCCTTTTTCTCTCAGCTTTTCCATCACTTGCGAGAGTGTCAGCATTGGTTTTGGTATCATAACAATATTTTTTTTGGATTGGTGTTTACGAATAATCAAATCATGAACCAAAAAGAAAAGACTTTACAATTTGTAAAGTCTAAAAAAATAAAAGTTATGAAAAATTAAATTGTCCCTTTCTTCTTCACAGATCAGGAAATTTATTTGTTGGCCTTATAACGCTTGTCCGGAGTTCCGTCTTTTTTAAGCATTTTATTGGCTTTGTATCTTTTATCCGGAGTGCCATCTTTTTTAAGTTTTGCATCCGGTGTGTTGGCAACTTTTGCAGCCTGAGCTTCTACTGTCTTTGTTGCTTTTTTCTCGGTCTTAGTCACTTGCTTTTTTGTTGCAGGAGCATTGGTCTGAGCTGTTGCTGCACCTACCCCCAAAGTAAGCAGAATTGCTGCTAATAAATTTTTCATTGTAGAATATTGTGTTGGTTAATTATTGAAGCAAATTTATATCAAAATTTGATTCGGAAAGAAAAACAGAAAAACTTTAACCACAAATTATAACAACTTAAAAATGGCTTAAAAGTTATAACGATACGCTAAACTGAAGTTGAGAAACACGGCTTTTGAGTAATAATCGGCGATATCAGGATTTTGATTTCCGATTTTGGCATTGTAGAAATTAAGTTTTGTTCCGAAGACAACCTGTTGAAAACCTTCGTTATCAATAGTGTAGATGGATTTTACTCCAAGATTAAGTCCGCCATTTCCTTCAGAAAATTTGCCTGAATTGTCGAGATAAGGACTTTTCATTCGGTAAGTGCTGTAACCTAACATTTCTTCTACAAAAAAGTCTTCTGTGATTTTATCTTTATGGAAAACATACCAATCAAAATTGTTCATAGAAGGCGCACCAAGATAACCGAATTTATCACCGTTTTTCACATTGGCCAAGAAGTAAGTGTATTCTACACCAAGTCCGAAATTTTTATAAAGATTCAAATTCCCGCCAATCCCGAATCCGTAAAAATAATCAAAGGAATCTTTGAGAAAGTTATCGCCAAGTGGAAGCATCACTTTCACGTGCGGGTCTATAGAAGACCGAACATTCTCTGTCCAATCCTGCTTTTTTCTTCTCTGAGAAAAAGTTGAAATCGAAGTTAAAGCTAAAGAAAAAAGTAAAAATTTCTTCATTATTTCAAAGTAATATCATTGAAAATAACGTAAGTCACACCGTCCGGAATCTCAATGCTCAGGGAATCGTTTGAGATTTTACAACCTTGCGTATCGGTAGAAAAAGACTTGATTTTAAAATCTTTGAGTTGAAGTTTGTAAGCACCTTTATCATAAGGTCCCGCCAAAACAAAACTGCCACTTTCCTTAGGAAAACTTTCTGCAATTATTTTTTTATTGACAATAAGATGAATTCGTTCTTCCAGAAACTTTCCATCAGAATAAGTGAATTTCCCTTCCACATACGCACGGAAAATGTTGGCTTCATCATCTTTACATTGTAGCAAAAGAAGAGAAAGCACGCACAAAATGGCAGGTATTTTGAATCCTAATTTCAAAAGTTCATAATTTAAGAATGTAAAATTAAAACTAAATTTTTTGAAAAATAGTAGCTTTGTCAATAAATAACGGTTCCGAATTTTATCGGAATCGCTTTTTGCGTTTATACCAAATTA
>RRZU011743187.1_pt1 | contig 22042 bp, 20 predicted proteins | sample 2165561 | NCBI WGS metagenome assembly RRZU01 (sample SAMN10456909, study PRJNA506462) | wastewater metagenome | isolation source: wastewater sludge | place: USA: Moscow, Idaho | reverse complement strand
CCTCGTTAACCTCCTTAAAAACAATACCTGCGTGAGCGCTTTTGTATTCCAGCATTGTTTTTAATTGACCCCAGCCAGCATCCAGCACTGACTTGGCCATCTTGGTCTTAACGAGTTTTAAACTACTGACATTGCCCACATAGATTTCACCGCAGCGATTGACCAGCGTGCGGCTGAATTTGTGCAATGCGTCTTTTCTACGATTGGCGATTTTGGCGTGGATGGTTTTAACCTGCCGCTTGTTTCTGGCGCGTTGCGCCACAGCAAGCTTGCTTTCCAAGCCACGATAGAAGCGTGACGCTTCCAGCGTTGCACCATCTGAGCAAGTGGCTGTGGTGGCTAACCCTAAATCAATACCGATGCGGTCTTGACCTGCGGGTGTTGTGACCTCCACATCAACCACCACATTGAAGTACCAGCGGCCACGGGCATCTTCATTGAAGCTGCCCGATCTGAATGTATACTGGCTAAGGCCATAGCTATCCCATACGCCAAAGTAGTGGCCGTTGTGATAGACCTGTCCATTTTTCCACTGAGCAGCAGCGGTATTCAGTGGAATCCAGCCCAGTGAACGCCTCACACCACCCGACTTGCGCCAGTTCAAACGCGCTTTCTTAAACTGTTTGCGGCGCGTGACATATTCAACAGCAATACGCTGCACAGTCTGGCTGTGCAAGCCCAGCTCTTTTCCCGCGCCGTTGGTATATTTTTGAATATCATACGCAGACAAAAACACGCCCCGCTCTTTAATCGAACGATGGCTTAATTCATTGACAAAGTTCCAGACAAAGTTCGCCGACCGCGCCATGTTATTGAGCAGTGGTCGGTGTTTGTCTTTCACTCGAACTTTGAGCGTTTTAGTGTGCTTAGCCATGCTGTATATAATACCAGTAGCTTGCGTTAAACCAAAGGGAAAGCCGTGCTTTCCGCGCTATCCATCCCCGCACTAGAAGATACGGGGCTTTTCGCGCGAAACTGGGTAAAGTGACCAGTTCTAGTAGCGGCGTATCGAAGGTTACGCTCACTACAGGAGTGGTCATAATATGCTTGAGACGGGTTTGGCGTAGATATTTAAGGCGATGAAAACGGCTGAGTGGTTGATCCAGTTCAAAGTGCTTGAGCAAATCAACCAAAGTAAAAACACACAACGGTACAGTGCGTACCCTTGAGTGTCGTATTTTAGGGGTATGCTGGATTGGTGTTAGGCCTGTAAAGCTATTTGTTGAGCCAGATGTTCTGGCAAGCAAGGACGTCCAGTTTCTTGTTCAATACGTCGCGCTGCTGGACGGTCATCGGCAAAGGGCAGCATGGCAGCCTGATCCATTTCTAGCGTACTGATATGACGCAGACACCAGTAACCGGCAGTCGCACAGAGTAGTCCAAGGATAATAAACATCAGTTATACCTCCGCAAGTTGTGTGGCAGTTTGTTGCTCAATGGACTGGCGCAACGTCAGCCAAGTGTTAAGCAGCATAATAAACATACACAGCACAAAATAGTGCCAAAAAATAGCCACATATAGGTCAACCAGACCAGTTGCGCGGCAATAAATGCGCCCATACTCATCCCTATGGCGCCCCAAATTAAGGTGGCAATGGTGAATTGCCGGACCACATTGTAGTTGTAGGCGACCTGATGTTCGGCTGCAGTATTCATAATTATTTTAGCGCCACCGCCTGCTATGACTCAGACGTAGCTGGTTATCAGGACACGCAACGCCATCCTCCTTCAGAGTTGAAGATACCTGCAGATGTGGGCCAAAAGTACGGCGTTGATTCTGCAGTAGTTGACGTAAATCAATGTGGCTATGCTAAAACGCAGGTTGATTCCTATCTAATGAATATTACTGGGTTTTAATATCAATATTTATGCACTTAAAGCTGTGGCTGTATATTTTCTATAGCCAGTAGGCTTCACTGAATTGAATGCACAGATGAGGCTGTATTGTGAGCGGCTTAATAAGCCGTCCAGATCCCTTTGCTTTGGCGTTCACAGGCGGGTTTTAAATAGCGTGCGTCGGTGTTAACACCGTAATAGTGAATATCTTGGATATAACCAATACCACCGGCTTGCGCGTTACGGCAAATACCAAAAGCGCCAATCGGGCATTGCTCAACAAAAGTGACTTTGGTTTTTTGTCCCTGCAATGAGGGCTGGCAAAAACCATTTTTAAACAGATGCTCGGGAATACTACGGTTCTGTTGGCAGATCTTGACCGTCACGCGCTGTCCCGTGGATTCAATCACACAGGCTTGCGCGAAAAGCTGCTGGCTGAGCAGTAACAATACAAGTGCAGAAAAAATACGCATAACAGCTCCAGCGGGATCAGTATCGATCCCTATCTTAACTAAGCTCTGGGGTGAGTAGAAGCAGCGCGCATGGCTAAAGTGTTTTTGCTAAGGTAGCACTTTTGTATTGTCTTGTTAGGAGCTAGCGCAGCTATGTTACAGCACATACCCACTCACGTTATTTCAGGCACGCTTGGCGCTGGTAAAACCAGTGTCTTACGCAGTTTAATGGCGCAGCGCCCTCATGGTGAGCGCTGGGCAGTACTGATCAATGAGTTTGGGGATATTGGTCTTGATAGTGCTTTACTCGACGGTGATCAAGAGGGCGTGAGTTTTACCGAAGTGGCTGGCGGTTGCGTATGCTGTGTCAATGGCGTGCCGTTTCAGGTGGCTTTGGTGCAGTTGCTGCGTAAAACCAAGCCGGATCGCTTATTTATTGAACCCTCTGGTTTAGGGCATCCATTGCAGTTGCTGGAGCAGTTGCGTGATGTGCCCTGGTTGGATGTACTGGCAGTGCAGCCGATGGTGCTGGTGCTCGACGCACAAAAAGCCAGCAGTGACATGGCGCTTGAGCCGGCCTTATTAGCGCAAACTGGTTTAGTGCTCTTAAATAAATGCGATAGCCTGACTCCAGAGCAAGAACACCATTGGCAACAGGCTTTAGCGCCACTGCCATTACTCTGTACGCGCCAAGGTCAGCTCAACTATCAAGCTTTGCCTGGTTATCAACAGCACGCCGGTCAACAGCCGCTTGTGGATAACTTTGCTAACGCCAGCCCTAAGCTTGGGGTGATGTGGACTGATCCACAGCAGCCGATCTGTTCGGTCAATCAGCAAGATAATGGTTGGAGTATTGGCTGGCGCTGGCATCCATCGCAGCAGTTTGATTTGCTGCGCGTACAATTTTGGTTAACGCGCATGCCCTGGCAACGGGCTAAGTGTGTGTTACATACCAATGCGGGCTGGTTATCGGGTAATGCTTTAGACGGACAAAGTATTCATTGGCAAAACAGCGAATGGCGTAAAGACTCGCGTTTGGAACTGATTTTTACTGAGCCGCAGGATCAGCAGCTGCTCAGCGCAGAGCTGGCAGCCTGCCGTGTTGTGTTGTAATTTGAGCCAAAACAATAAGGAATAATACGGCATGAACCTGCACGCTTGGGCCTATAGCACATCGGCCGGCATCACTTTACGCGGCTGGCACACAACGCCATCGGGTAAACCTGTTTTACATTTTTTACATGGTAATGGCTTGGGCACTCGGGTGTATACCCCGGTGCTAGAGCTGTTGAGTGCCGATTTTGATTTATGGTTATGTGATATTCAAGGGCATGGTGAGAGCGATACCGGTACGCATTTTTTAGGTTGGAATCGCAATGCTGAGTTAGCCGTGGAAGCTTTTCAGGCGCAGCGCAGTATCTTTGCTGATGTGCCAGTGTATGCCTCAGCACATAGTTTTGGTGGAGTGCTAACCAGTTTGATTATGGCGCAGCACCCACAATTATTTCGTGCTGCGGTTCTACTTGATCCGATTGTTTTCACACCGCTGGCGCAGCTGTATATGAAAACCAAAGAACGTTTACGCTTGGGTGTTTTTAACACACTAGCCAAACGCACTTTAGCGCGCCGCACGCATTGGCCTGACCGACAATCAGCCTATGCCAGTTTAACTGGGCGTGGCACTTTTAAAGGTTGGACACAGGATGCACTGCGCGCTTATGTGGATCATGGTTTGCGAGCGGCAGATGAAGATGGCGTGCAATTAAAATGCCCAGCGTGGCTGGAGGCAACAATTTTTAGTAGCGCGCCTAATAACTTATGGAAGTTATTAGGCCAAGTGCAAACGCCCGTCTTATTTTTGTATGGTCGTACGACCTATTCTGTAGTGCTTAAATCCGCAGCGATTTGGCCAAAACGTAACCCACATATTGTGGCTGAGCAGGTCGAAGGCGGGCATTGCTTTATGCAGCAATATCCTGAAGCAACAGCGCAGCGCACCCGCGAATTTTTACTGCAGCATCACTGATTAAATTGCGCAACTAAAGCGCGCAATGCGTGCTCGGCATCAAACACTTGCTGCAAGGTGGTCTGGGCATTATCAGCACTTAAATGTAAGCGCTGATAGAGTTCATCAGGTATGCCGTTGTACCTGGTGAGGCCATGCGTGTGCTGTAACAGTAAGCGTTGGGCTAAACAGGTCAGGTTGGCATACACCCCATGCTCACCTTGATAGCTGGGGTCATCTTGATGACGCAGTGCATATACCAACTCATCAGGAATTTGCCAGCATTGCATCAGCCAAGCGCCCATTTGCTCACGGGTGACACCCAGTAAGTGATATTCAATAACGCTGTGACTTAAATGTATATTGGCTTCTAGGCTGCGGCAGACCAAAGTGTAGTGTGGCGGAAAAAGATGCGCCAATAGAGCAAAACCAAAGTTATGCAGCAAACCAGCCAGATAAGTTAAGCCCACTTCGGGCTTGTTTTGTATAGGAATTGTGCGGGTTAAGCCTTCGATCAATGCCGCGGTATAAATAGCTTGCTGCCAGTAAGGTTGCGCATGTTGGGGTTGGTCTGTGGGTAAGGTCAGGCTTTTACCTAATGACAAACCCAAGGCTAAGTTGATCACCAGATCAAAGCCTAAAACACGCGTTATAGCGTCTTCAACTGAGCGAATTTTGCCTGGTGCTGCATAGAAAGGGGACGATGCCCAGGCGATCACTTGCGCAGCTAAGGCAGGGTCTGTTTCTACTATGGCCGCCAATTCATCGACGCCCGCCATATTGTCATTGCGCAGGCGCAGTATTTTTTTAGCGGTACTGTTCAGTAAGGGTATTTCTAGAGTTTCCTCTAAGCGCTTATGAATACGCCGTGACGTCAAGCCTACAACCGCTTGTTGAAGAGTCTCCGCATCACCGATTATGCAACCTTGATTGGGTTGATGGTGAGTGATGGGTTCAGCGCAGCTGAGTTGTTGGCTGCTGTCTAATAATCTAGCTAAGGCAGCAGGCTCTAGAGCAAGCACTACACCGGCAATGCCGCTATCAAGATAAGCTCTGGGCTGAGTAAAAACAGTTGGATCGCATAAGCTATCGAGTTTGAGCAACTGTGGTAGCGCAGGCAACTGATCCAGCTGCAAACGTGCGAGCAGAGCGGTGACTGTGGCTGACTTTGCTGCGCGCCAAGTGCTGTCTGTGCTGCTATTGAGCTGTGATAAGTTAATGATATGTGTGCGAGGGACAATCACCAGCAGCTTTTTATCAGCGTCTTCGAGTAATACATGATGCAAATGCAGTGCAGGATCAATCGTTTCCAGACTGTGCGTCGTAAAAGCGATACCAATGTCGTCTAAAATCCGTGTAATGCTCGTGGGTACAAGGTGTTCTGTTAGCAGCGTGGCCGAATGGTCGTGCATAGCGCTCTCAAATAATATGTATAAAATTCTTATGCCATGATAACGCACAGCAACCTACACTTGTCCGTATTGCTGACCATGTTTGAGCCAGCGTTCCAAGAGCGGGCTGACATGTGCCGGCCAACGTTCTAAAAGTTCACAGGCTGCAGTGCGTACAGCCGGCAGCAAGGGTGCATCACGCATTAAGTCTGCGACTTTAAATTGCAGTAGTCCGGTTTGTCGCGTACCGAGCATTTCCCCGGGACCGCGCAGTTCTAAATCTTTTTCAGCAATAATAAAACCATCATTGGTCTCGCGCATAATGGCTAAACGCTCGCGGCCCATTTGTGACAAGGGCGACTTATACAGCAGTACACAATGGCTGGCAGTACTGCCACGTCCAACGCGACCGCGCAATTGGTGCAGTTGTGATAAGCCCAAACGCTCAGGATTTTCGATAATCATCAAGCTGGCATTGGGCACATCCACGCCCACTTCAATCACTGTGGTAGCGACTAATAATTGCAGCTCACCGCGCTTAAAGGTTTCCATAACTTCAGCTTTTTCTGCAGGCTTCATACGGCCGTGAATCAACCCCACTTTTTGCCCAGCTAAGGCGAGGGTTAAATTCTCAAAGGTACTTTCTGCAGCTTGGCAGGTCAGTTCTTCAGATTCTTCAATCAGAGTGCAGACCCAATAGGCTTGACGGCCGTCTAAGCAGGCCGCGCGCACACGCTCAATCACATCAGGGCGGCGCGACTCACTCAGCACTATGGTATTCACTGGCGTACGACCGGGGGGCAGCTCATCCAGCACTGAAGTATCTAAATCGGCATAGGCACTCATGGCTAAAGTACGTGGAATGGGGGTGGCGGTCATAATCAGCTGATGCGGACTGTACACGCCATCCACGCCTTTTTTACGCAAGGCTAAACGTTGCTGCACACCAAAGCGGTGTTGTTCATCAATGATGGCGAGCGCTAGATTATGAAATTGCACTTCATCTTGGAAAATAGCATGGGTGCCCACCACCATTGGCACTCCAGTGGCGATTTTTTCCAGCGCAGTTTTACGGGCTTTACCCTTGAGTTTGCCGGCAATCCAAGCCACTTCAATGTTCAGCGGTTCGAGCCATTTTTTAAAGTTAATAAAATGCTGCTCAGCAAGAATCTCAGTGGGGGCCATCAACGCAACTTGATAGCCGGCTTCCAAGGCTTGCAGCGCGGCCAAAGCCGCCACTACGGTTTTACCGGCACCCACATCACCTTGCACTAAGCGCAGCATGGGTACGTCTTGACTGAGATCGTAAGCGATTTCGGCGCCGACCCGTAGCTGTGCACCCGTAGGCTGAAAGCCGAGATTACTTAAAAACAGCTGAGGAAGTTTTTGGGCTGGTGGCAAGTGTGGTGCCCGTTGCTGGCGCAGACTTTCGCGCACGCGTTGAATCGATAACTGATGGGTGAGCATTTCTTCAAAGGCCAAACGCTGCTGCGCCCAATGCACGCCTTCGGCCAGCTCTTCTACATCCGCATCGGGAGGCGGTTGGTGTAGATAACGAATCGCCTCTTCCAGTGAGCCCAATGCGTACGCTTGGATCATTGACGCTGGCAGCCAGTCGGGCAAACTGCGCGCGTTGAGAAAGCCTAACGCCTGCATGCACAAATCACGCAAACGCAGTTGCGTGAGGCCTTCAGTGGTCGGGTAAATCGCGGTGAGCGTGGACTGCAAAGGCGCCACTTCATCAGGGTTATGCACACGGTATTCCGGGTGATAGATTTCTAAACCCGTAGCACCGGGACGTACTTCACCGTAGCAACGGATTTGTACACCTTTAGCCAAAGCGTTTTTTTGCGCCATGCTGAAGTGGAAAAAACGTAACGTCAGGCCACCGCTGCCATCTTGAATCCGCACTAATAGGCTGCGGCGTTTACCCATCACAATATTCGCTGCCATCACCATGCCGGCGACTACGGCATCTTGCCCCGGACGCAGCGCGCCAATTGGGGTGATACGGGTGCGGTCTTGGTAGCGTGATGGCAGGTGAAAAATCAGATCTTGCAGGTTATCGATACCCACTTTAGCCAGTTTTTCGGCCATGGCTGACCCAACGCCTTTAAGCACCGTAACTGGCGTATGTACCAGTAAGTCACTCATCGCTAGGGCTCAATAGTGACTTGTGCAGCATCGCACTGACGAATCGCATCCATCAGCACATCAATGGCTTTTGGACGCGGGAAGGTGGCACGCCAGGCAATGGCTACGGTGCGTGTCGGGGCTGGCGCAGTAAAGGGTCGCACTTCAATCACGCCCTCGGCATAACGGTGGTTATCCACAGCGGACAATGGCAACACCGAAACACCCAAACCTGAAGCCACCATATGGCGAATGGTCTCTAAGGAGCTGGCCTCAACCGTGGTATAGCGGTTGTTAGGATTACCTTGCAATGTGGTTGGGCAGGCTTCTAAGACTTGGTCACGGAAGCAGTGGCCTTCGCCGAGCAGTAATAAGCTTTTGTCATTGAGCATGGTGCTATCAATGCTATCTTTTTTCGTCCAAGGGTGTTCGGCAGGCAGCAAAACACAAAAGGGCTCTTCATAGACCGCTTTAGTGAGCACGTCGGCATCTTGATAAGGCAGCGCGATAATGATGACATCCAGCTCACCTTTACGCAGTTTTTCCCGTAGCACATGGGTGAAGTTTTCTTCAATATACAGCGGCATGTCTGGCGCGCTGCGGTGCAGCAAAGGAATCATTTGCGGAAACAAGTAGGGGCCCACGGTATAAATTGCCCCAACACGCAGTGGTGCGGTGAGCTGGTTTTTACCGGCTTGAGCCAGTTCACGAATGGTTTGCGCTTGCTCCAATACACGTTGCGCTTGAGCAACAATGGCTTCACCAACAGGCGTCACTCGCACAGCACTTTTACTGCGCTCAAAAATTAGCACACCTAGATCTTCTTCAAGCTTTTTCACGCCGACAGATAAAGTCGGCTGGCTGATATGACACATTTCAGCCGCCCGACCAAAATGTTGAGCTTGAGCTAAAGCAACGATGTAACGCAGTTCAGTAAGAGTCATAGCTAATTCCCATTAGGATTAGGGTTAGCATAGCTGTTACATTAATTTGTGACCAACAATTCCGCTATTTAACCCGTCATGGAGCTTATTGCAATGTCTAAACCCTTACGCGTCGTGGTCGTTGGCTGCGGTGATATTGGTAGCCGAGTGGCCGTTTTGCTGCAGCAACAGGGCCATATGGTGCATGGTTTACGTCGTAATACTGCTGCTTTACCTGCTGGTGTTTTTCCCATTGCTGCCGACCTAAATCAGTCAGACTGTCCTGCGGATTGGCCACGTGAGTCGATTGATTATGTGGTGTATGCCATGGCCGCGCAGAGCATGACGCCTGAAGGTTATCAGCAATCCTATGTGCAAGGTCAGCAGCATATGTACAGCTGGTTGGCGCAACATCAGCAGCAGCCTCGGCGCGTGGTGTTTGTCTCCAGCACAGGCGTGTATGGGCAGAGTGATGACAGTTGGATTGATGAAGATTCAGTCACTGAGCCACCGCGTTGGTCAGGGCAGATTATGCTGGAGGCCGAGCAGTGCGCCATGCACAGCGGCTATCGGGCTACCGCTGTGCGTTTAAGCGGTATTTATGGGCCGGGACGTAATATGCTGATTGAGCGCGTGCGCAGTGGTTATCATGCGCCGCATTTACACAGCTTTACCAATCGTATTCATGCCGATGATGCCGCAGCGTTAATTGCTCAGGTGGTTGAGGCGGATGCGCGAGGGCAGGCGGTTGCTTCGGTGTATATCGGTGTCGATGATGCGCCTGTTGAGCAAGCTGAAGTGGTGGCTTGGTTGCAAGAGCAATTGCAGGTACAGAGTGTTGCAGGCTTAGTGCTGCAGCCGCGTTCTGGCAGTAAACGTTGTAGTAATGCGCGAGCGCGTGCTTTAGGTTGGCAGCCGCAGTATAAGGATTATCGTGAAGGCTATGCAGTGCAGTTGGCGAGTTTATAAAACTCAACTGCACCGCGCTGTGCTGCTTAACCTAAATAGAGCACGGCATCCATTTCTACACAGGCATTGCGTGGTAATGCAGCAACACCCACTGCAGCGCGTGCTGGATAAGGCGCGCTAAAGTAACGGCCCATCACTTCATTGAGTGCGGCAAAGTTACTTAAATCAGTTAAGAAAATATTCAGCTTGACGATGTCATTGAGTGAACCACCCGCAGCTTCAGCCACAGCTTTTAAGTTCTCAAAGACTTGGATAGTTTGCTGCTCAAAGCCTTCAACCATATCCATAGTGACTGGGTTGAGAGGAATTTGGCCAGACAGGTACACAGTGTTTTCCACGCGCACCGCTTGTGAATAGGTGCCAATAGCTGCTGGGGCGTGTTCAGTGCTGATAATGGTTTTGCTCATAAGGTTCTCCGTTATTTAGACAACCCGCACGCCAGAACTACAACAGACAGCCCAAGGGCGTACGGTAAAAAGTAGTTAGGCGCGCATGCGGGTAATACGAGAGACACCCGGCAGGGCGCGCAGCTTACGAATAATGCGTGCTAGATGCACACGATCAGTCACGCTAATGCCCAGCTGAATCACGCTGATGCGGCCATCACGCTCATCGACATTAATCTTATCGATATTGGCATCGGCTTCGCTGATAGTGCCAGCGAGCAAGGCGATTAAGCCGCGTTGATGTGCCAGCTCAATGCGCAGCTCGACGTTGAACTCGCTATCAATATCTTTGGCCCAGGTCAGTGGTACGCACTTTTCTGGATTGTTGCGGAATTCGCTGATGTTTTTGCAACTGTCACGGTGTACTACCATGCCTTTACCCGCCGAGAGGTGACCGACAATTAAGTCACCTGGGATCGGCGTACAGCAACGAGCATAGTTGAGGACTAAACCTTCAGTACCACGAATCACTAATGGACCATCGGCTGCAAGCGGGTTGGCATCAGAGTCTTCGGTGGACAATAAACGTCGCGCCACCACGTGCGCAGTGCGATTGCCTAGTCCAATATCTTCCAGCAGATCATCACTTTCTTCTTGATGGTATTCCTTGAGCAGTACTTGCAAGCGCGGCATAGAAATATCTTCAAAGCGTGCGCCGAGATTGTCTAAAGCCTTGCTGAGTAAACGCTTACCTAAACTAACCGACTCTTCACGCTGCTGTTGTTTTAGCGCGTGGCGAATATGGGTACGCGCTTTACCAGTCACAACAAAATTCAGCCAGTTTGGATTCGGCTGAGTATTGGGTGCGGTAATGATTTCAACAGTTGCACCACTTTCCAGTGCTTGCGATAGCGGTGCCAAGCGGCGATTAACACGGCAGGCGATACAGGTATTACCCACGTCAGTGTGCACCGCGTAAGCAAAGTCGACTGGTGTTGAGCCTTTGGGCAGCTCCATGATGCGGCCTTTGGGCGTGAACACATAGACTTCATCAGGGAATAAATCGATTTTAACGTTTTCAATAAATTCTAAGGAGTTGCCGGCATTTTGCTGCAGCTCCAACAAGCCTTTCACCCATTGGCGTGCGCGGGCATGGTTATTACGACGACCATCACCTTCATCAGTTTTATACAGCCAATGTGCAGCAATACCGTTATTCGCCAGCTCTTCCATTTCGCGGGTACGGATTTGAATTTCAATCGGTACGCCATGCATGCCAAACAAAGTGGTGTGCAGCGATTGGTAACCGTTGGCTTTAGGAATAGCGATGTAATCTTTAAAGCGCCCAGGGAAGGGTTTGTACAAATTATGTACAGCACCCAGTACGCGGTAACAGGTATCCACTTTATCAACGATAATGCGAAACGCGTAGACATCCATAATTTCAGTAAAGGCTTTACGCTTGCCGCGCATTTTTTGATAAATGCTATACAGATGTTTTTCGCGACCACTGACTTCGCCAGGCAAGCCTTCACGCTCTAAACAGTGCGCGATGGACTCTTGGATTTTGTTAACGATTTCTTTGCGGTTGCCACGTGATTTTTTCACTGCGGAGTGAATACGCTCGGCACGCATCGGGTGCATGGCTTTAAAACCGAGGTCTTCAAACTCAGCATAGATGCGGTTCATGCCTAAGCGATTGGCAATGGGTGCATAAATCTCGAGAGTTTCTTTGGCGATGCGGCGGCGTTTTTCTGGGTTTAACGCGCCGAGCGTGCGCATATTGTGCAAGCGGTCAGCAAGTTTAACCAAGATCACGCGAATATCGCGTGCCATAGCCATGGCCATTTTTTGAAAGTTTTCTGCTTGAGCTTCGGCTTTGGTGCCGAATTTCATTTGCGTCAGTTTAGTCACGCCATCCACTAGTTCAGCAACACTGTCGCCAAATTGCGCAACAATGGCTTCTTTAGGGATGCCGGTATCTTCAATGACGTCATGCAGCATGGCCGCCATCAAGCTTTGATGGTCCATATGCATATCAGCCAAGATGGTCGCTACAGCCAGCGGGTGAGTCACATAATGCTCACCGCTGCTGCGTAACTGACCGTCATGCGCTTGCTCAGCATAATAATACGAGCGGCGCACAGCATTGACTTGGTCAGTGCTTAAATAAGTTGAGAGTTGCCCAGTTAGGCGATCTAAAGCAGGCATAGCTCACCTCCTGGTAGCAATACATTCTTATCTATACAAATAACCAACAGCACTCAGATGAGTGAGATCAGTTGTCGTCAAATGCAGCAAATAAAGGCTCTTCAGCCGTCAGTGCTTCTTCTTCTGCAATGACGGCATCGGTGATTAAACCCGCTGCAATTTCACGCAGAGCTAAAACCGTTGGTTTGTCATTTTCAACAGGTACTTTTGGTTCTTTACCGCCCGTCGCTAATTGACGTGAACGCTTAGTGGCCAACATAACTAGTGCAAAACGGTTTTCAACGTTTTCTAGGCAATCTTCAACAGTAACGCGAGCCATAGTATTCCTCACAGAAAATAGCGGCACCTACAAATGCAGGTGCAAAACAAATACAGTTTAAAAAATAATGTATGACAAAGAAAGCTCATAGCTCACTCAATCATACAGATAGAGCTATCGTAGCAGGTCACAGAGGAGTTGTGTGTGACGTTTTTGCTGTGTATCGAGGCGCAATTGGTTGGAGCGAAAGATCGCTAGCAAGTCCTGCAGGGCAGTGCCGAAGTCATCATTGATCACAATATAGTCGTATTCAACATAATGGCTCATCTCGGTGATGGCCTGTTGCATACGCGTTTCGATCACATCAGCGCTATCTTGGCCGCGATTATGCAGGCGTTGGCGTAAATCTTTATGGGTGGGCGGTAAGATAAAAATTGATTGAGCTTCAGGCATCAATTTGCGCACTTGTTGTGCACCTTGCCAGTCAATTTCTAAAATCAAATCATAGCCTTGGGCTAAAGTGTCTTTGACCCAAGTTTGTGAAGTACCGTACATATTGCCAAACACTTCGGCGTGTTCTAAAAAGTCGCCTTGCTCCAGCATCTTAATAAAGCTGTCACGTTGAGTGAAATGGTAGTTAACGCCATCGACTTCGCCAGGACGTATCATACGTGTGGTGTGTGAAACAGACACACGTACCTGCGCCATGATATCGATTAATGCTTTAACTAAGCTTGTTTTCCCAGCACCTGATGGTGCCGAGACAATATAAAGCGTCCCAGTCGTGGTCATGCAATACCTATAAAAATCTAAGCGCCGTTGATCAGCAAGAGTACTGGCTATGATGCAGAAGTTTTACCGGAAAAGGTAGACTCGGCATTTTTTACGCAACGGCGCATTACAAATGAAGAGTATGATTCTAACAGTAATTGTTCGGGTGCTTCACCTGTAATTGCTACTGCTACTCGGTTTCAGCCATCTTCAGCTGTAAGCATTAGCAATTAAACCCACCATGCTGTCAGCTGCACCAATATGCGGCAAAACTCTAATGGTTTTATCTGGCCATTTAAGCTGTGCAGCGGCTATTTCACGTGGTACATCGCTGGCCACATGACTGCCTGAGGCTAAAAAGTAGGGCAACACGCTGACTTCATTCACACCGCGCTGGAAACACTCATCAAAAGCCGTTTCTATGGAGGGTAAAGCTAACTCTAAAAAAGCAACTTGCACCTGCTCGGTAGGTAGTTGCAAGCGCTTGGCAACCTCAGTGGCCAGTATTCTAACTTCATCGTTGGAGGCGTCACGACGACTACCATGGGCGACAATTAACAAGCTTTTCATGGGTGACTATTCCTGTGTGTGGGTATCTAAAGCATTTTGCCATAGTAGGTCTTGTGCTGTGTTTTGTCTTGGGTGGGTTGCTCAATAAAATGAGCTTCTTCATAGTAGGGCTCAACTCAAGCATGAGTTGCATGATGGACTTAGGCGGTAAATTTACAGCGCGGCAGTCATTAATAACAAGAGTTTCAGCCAGCGCAGCTTGACTACTGCAGCAGTGCTAGATTGAAAATATTTAAATTTATAAGAAAAGGGCAAGTCCATTATGGGTTCTTATTACCAGTTTATCGACAGACAAATAGATACTGAGGGTGTTGTTACTACTAGATATTGTTCAACGATTCATGCGCAGGGTGCATGGAACGAGCATGAACAGCATATGGCACCGGCTAGCGGTATTATCGCAGCAGAATTAGCACAGTTTCAGCCACGTGATGATGTGCGTATTGGGCGTATCAGTTACGATATTTTTGGCTTAATTGCAGCGGGCGAGTTTTCCATTGTCACGCGAGTGATACGCCCTGGTAAAACCATTGAGTTGCTTGAGTCAGAAATGCAGGCCCAAGGTAGAACCTGCATTGTCGCGAGAGCTTGGCGCATGTGTGTTGATGATAGCTCGGCAGTTGCAGGCTTAGAGGATCAGGTTATTCAACAGCCTGATGCATTAGCACAATGGCATGGTATGTCACGTTGGCCAGGTGGTTATATCCAAAGCATTGAAGCCCGCATAGATGAAAAACATCGACCTGGTAAAGGTATCGTTTGGCTTAATAATGCAAAAGAAATGGTGGAAAACCAGCCAACCAGTGATTTTGTTCATTTGCTGGGTATGGTGGATACTGCCAATGGAATTGTTCCCCGTCAGGATGGTGACTTTACTTGGGGTTTTCCAAATTTAGACTTGCAAGTACATATGCACCGGCTGCCACAAGGTCGCTGGTTAGGCTTAGAGACCGTGCAACAGTTTGGCAGTGATGGAATTGGCTTAACCAGTACTATTTTGCATGATGTGCAAGGTCCTTTTGGGCGCAGTGAGCAGATTTTGACCTTGAGAAAAGTGCGCTAGATCGGTATTAAAGGTAAGTTTTTCAGTAGATATGGCAACAAGCTATTGCTGAATGTGACCACAGCCTTTGCTATATAGAAACGCTATATTTAGCTCATAATTACCAAGCCGTTGCGTTGTGTTTTAGGTGATTGGCAGCTGCTTTGCGCAGCTGCCATGATCGACAATTAATAACTGTTTCATTGCGAGCTTTGCTCTTTATTTAAGTGAGCGGACTGATCGACAAAAATTAATTTGTCGGTGGCAAAGCCTAGCTCAGTCATATGCTTTATTAAGCGCTGCTGCTGGTCTTGATCCAAGCTTGGTGTTCTTGATAATAACCATAGATAGGATTTGTTAGTGCTGGTTACCAGCGAGTACTCGTAGTTTTCACCTAAATCAAAAACAATATAGGCACCATAGAAGGGGCCAAAGAACGACACTTTTAAGTAACCGGTGCTGCTGTCTTCAACAAAATAAGCTTTGCCTTCTGCTTCATTCCATTCTTGCTTGGCTTCTTGAAAGCCACGATTAATAACTTTGATCCCGCCATCATCACGCATGCTGTATTGCGCAGTAATTTGCTGCAGACCGCGTTCGAACGAGTGATCCAAGCGAGCAATTTCATACCAGGCCCCAAGATAACGCTCCGCCTGAAAGTTTTTAACCGGCTGAATGCCCTCTGGCACAGAGACGCAGCCGGATATCAGCAGAAATAAAACAACCATTAAATAGCGCATATGCTTTAGATCCTTATTGTGCTCAAGCCGTTGTATAAGCTTGTTATTTGTAATAGTTATACAGATAGTGGTGGTGTACAAGAATAAACCTGTGCATCATAGATTCTTGTATAGGTTTTTGCAGTAGCCCTTGTTGGCTTATTGGTTTTTTAGTGCTTATTAGGTTGAAGGTTGAGTGATGAAAAAAGCGCATTTGCCCGAAAAGCTATGCCCCGTATGTTTGCGTTCTTTTACTTGGCGCAAAAAATGGGAGAAAGACTGGCCTCAAGTTAAATATTGTTCTAAACGCTGCTCAGGTCAGCGCTCACTATTATTAGGTGTTCAGTATGACTAAAAAGTACCAGCGTTTACGCTTAATTCTGGGTGATCAGCTCAACGCCAGCCATTCGTGGTTTAAAGATAAAGACCCCGACACGCTGTATTTAATTGCTGAGCTGCGCCAAGAGACTGATTATGTTGTACACCATGTGCAGAAAATCTGTGCTTTTTTTGCTGCTATGCAGCAATTTGCTCAAGCCCTAAGTAGCGCTGGCTTTAATGTTCTGCATTTGGATTTAGACGACACCCAAGCCTTTGATGATTTGCCGCATTTACTATCAATTTTGATTGATACCCATCATATCCAAAAGTTTGAATACCAATTACCCGATGAGTATCGCCTGCGCCAACAGCTGGCTGACTTTAGTGCTGGTTTGGTGATTGCAAGTTCGAGCGTTAGCGCTGAGCATTTCTATCTAGCGGATCAAGAGCTGCCTAAACACTTTAGCGCGGGCAAAAAACATCGTATGGAAGCCTTCTATCGCACTATGCGCAAACGCTTTGCGATTCTAATGGACGGCGACGGCAATCCAGAAGGTGGAGCGTGGAATTACGATGCTAATAACCGCAATAAACTTAAAGCCAATGACTTGGCCGGTGTGCCTAAGCCCTTGCTGTTTGCCAATGATGTGACTGAGGTTTTGGCACGCCTTGAGCGCCATCAGATTAAAACTATAGGCCGCGCTGATACTTCTTTGTTGTGGCCAATCAATCGCCAGCAAGCCAAAGAGTTACTGGATTACTTTTGCCGTTATGGCTTGCCGCTGTTTGGCAGCTTTCAAGATGCGATGACCGGGCAGCTTAATCAGCGCGGTAATAATAAACAGTGGAGCTTGTATCACTCGCGCTTGTCCTTTGCTCTAAATAGCAAAATTATTAGTCCGCAATTAGTGGTGGATACAGTGTTGGCGCATTATCGTGCGCAAAAAGACCAATTACTCAGTTCTGAGCCACATATTGATATCTCGCAAGTGGAAGGTTTTATTCGGCAGATTCTCGGTTGGCGTGAGTTTATTCGCGGCGTTTATTGGGTGAATATGCCGGAGTACGCCAGCCTGAATACTTTGTCGGCCACGCGCGCTTTACCGTCTTGGTTTTGGACGGGCAAAACTAAGATGAAATGCATGCGCCTGGCCATTGAGCAATCGCTGGACTATGCCTACGCTCACCATATTCAGCGCCTGATGATTACCGGTAATTTTTGCTTATTGGCAGGGATTGACCCAGCTGAGGTCGATGCTTGGTATCTGGGTATTTATATCGATGCGCTGGAATGGGTGGAAATGCCCAATACCCGCGGCATGAGCCAGTTTGCCGATGGCGGGATTGTGGGCTCTAAGGCCTATGCCGCCAGTGGTAATTACGTGAATAAAATGAGTGATTACTGCGGTTCTTGCCATTACAAGGTGACGAAAATCACCGGCAGTGATGCCTGCCCGCTCAACTCGCTGTATTGGCGTTTTATGTCGGTGAATAAAGAGGCGTTGGGCAATAATCCACGTAACGCTATGGTGTATGCCAACTGGAATAAGAAAACCCCCGCGCAACAGCAAGCTGTATTAGCTCATGCAGAAAACTGTCTTACGCAGATTGAGCGGCTCTAAGTATGGCGATTGCGGTTGTCTGGCTCAAGCGTGATTTACGTTTAACTGATCACCAGCCTTTGACTGACGCTGTGGCCAGTGGTTTACCGGTATTACTTTTGTATTGCTTTGAGCCGCTGCTGCTGGCGGACCCACATTACTCTACGCGGCACTGGCGTTTTGTGCGCGAATCCTTGCAGGATATACAGCAGCGCGTACCGCTGGGCAGCTTGTATGTGATTAAGCAGGATGTGCTCAGCACTCTTACGCAACTGCATCAGCGTTTTGGTATTGCACAGATTTTTTCTCATCAAGAAGTGGGGCTGGATAACACTTTTACTCGTGATAAAGCTGTGCAAGTGTGGTGTGACCAGCAGCAAGTGAATTGGTCAGAATCGCTCTATGCCGCGGTAGTCCGTGGGCTTTCACAGCGTGATGATTGGGATACCCATTGGCAAAAAGTGATGCGCGCGCCTTTGGCTGATGTGGATTTAGATCAGGTGCAGTGGTTTACCGATGCGACTGACTTGCCTAGCTTTAAATGCGTGACTGATTATCCAGCCGTACGTGATACAGCGTTTCAGCAGGGTGGTGAACAGGCTGCTTGGCAGACGCTGAACTCGTTTTTTCAAGAGCGTGGTCAGCGCTATTTCGGTTCGATCTCCAGCCCAGAGCTGAGCCAAACCCACTGCTCACGACTGTCGGCGTATTTGGCTTGGGGTAATCTGAGTTTGCGTCAGGTCTATCAGATTTTACTTAGTCACTGGAATAAGCCCGGTTGGCGGCGCAGTTTAGTCGCATTGAGCGCGCGCCTGCATTGGCATTGTCACTTTATACAAAAGTTTGAAAGCCAAAGTGAAATGGAGTTTTATCCAATCAATAGTGGCTATGATTTATTACCTAGAGTAACGGGCGAACTAGCTGAGCAGCGCTTATTGGCTTGGGAGCAAGGCCAAACCGGTATTCCTATGGTGGATGCTTGTATGCGCAGTTTGCAGCACACGGGTTATTTGAATTTCCGTATGCGCGCCATGTTAGTCAGCTTTTTATGCCATCACTTGGAAGTCGATTGGCGTTATGGCGTGCAGCATTTAGCGCGTTTGTTTTTAGATTTTGAGCCGGGCATTCACTTTGCTCAGTTTCAAATGCAGGCTGGGGTTACGGGGATTAATACCATCCGCATTTACAGCCCCGCCAAACAAGGCGAAGACAAAGACCCTGAAGGCAGCTTTATTCGGCAATGGGTGCCAGAGTTGGCCAACATTCCCGCACCGCTGATTCACCAGCCATGGCTGCTCTCACCGATGGAATGCCTGATGTATAACATCGAGTTGGGCGTGGATTATCCACAGCCGATTGTGGACCTCAAGAAAAGTTATGCACAGGCGCAAGAGCTGCTATGGAGTTGGCGCGAACGCCCTGAAGTGAAGCGCGAGAATTACCGTTTACTTAAACGTCATGTGCGTTTGGCAGCGACGGGTAGGGCGTAGTTGTAGGCTGTGCCGGCGTGCTCGTCTGTGTACATCTGTAGCGCAGCGCATTTTGCAAGCCTGGTATCTTCAGTTAGAATACGCAGCGCAGGCGGAAACCGTGGCTCTGCGTCGGGCACTCAGTGGCCCCAACTTAATACTTATCTACCGGGACGGGCCGGCTCTTTATCTAAGAGCTTAGAGGCTCTGTGGAATTTCAGTTGATAACCTTAAGTCCGCTCAAACGTCGTCTACTTTATGTCACTGTCTTTGAATTGCTGGGTATTGTGTTTGCCACCTTGGTATTGATGGCCCTGAGTGGCGGTGCCGCGCAAGACTCTTTACCTGTAGCGATTATCGTCTCCACCGCCGCAGTGGTGTGGAACTTTATCTACAATACTTTTTTTGAATCGTGGGAAGCCCGCCAGCAGATTAAAGAGCGCACATTAAAAATACGTTCTGTGCATGCGATTGGTTTTGAAGGCGGACTGTTTGTGTTTTGCTTGCCGGTTTATATGCTCTGGTACGGCGTCGGTGTTTGGACAGCCATGACGATGGAAGCAGCATTACTGCTGTTTTTCTTGGTGTATACCTTTGTGTTTACTTTAGCATTTGATCAGGTATTTACTTTGCCGCATCAGCAGTTGGTGGAGGAGAAGGGTTAGTGGCTTGTAAGTGCTGACTCACCACATATTCACTGTAGTACAGCGGTAGCACAATATGCTCGCGCTCCAATACTGAAGAGCCTTGGGTGCCAGTGAGCTTAATAGTCTTATGTGGTGCGCATTTATTAATATAGGACTCAAGTGACCGCGCGCGGGTACGTTTGCCGCTTTTAACTTCGATGGGAATAATTCTGCCGGTACCATCAGTCGCGACAAACTCAATTTCAGCACGGGCATCACCCCAAGAGAATGTCGGCTCCAAGCCCTGTGCAGCGAATTCTTGCTGGACAAAATTTTCTGCGACAAAGCCTTTATATTCGTAGCCTTGTTGCTTGATTTCTTTATAGCTGACGCCAAGCATATGGTTGAGTAAGCCCACATCAAACAGAAATAATTTAACCACGTTTTCTTTTTTATAGGCCGCTAATGGACTGCATGGCATGCCATCAATTGGATAGTTTTTTAACACTAAACGGCATTTATCCAGCCAGCTGATCGCGCCTTCTAATTCGCTGTAACGTGATTTTCGTTCGTGCACACCTTTGAATTTAAAACGCTTCACTGACTCATCCAGCACTGATGACAACTGTGCTGGCACATTGTTAAAAACAGACTCAATTAGACCTGCATCTACCTTGCCAGAATACTTACCAAAGTCGCGTGAATAGCCTGAGACTAAATCGCTATGGATCTTATTTACGGCTGCAACACGATCAAGGATGCTTTGCTCAGCCAATGTAAACCATGCATGCACTGCCTCAGGCATACCGCCAGTAAAGTAATAATCGGTGAGCTTATCGAAGAGTTTGCTATGCGCTGCTGCAGAGTTGGCTTGACTTTCAAATGCCTTAATCAGCGCATGCTCACCTGATGCCATTAGAAACTCTCGAAAGGTTAATGGGCGCAGATTATGTTGTTCAACTTTGCCAACTGGAAACGAATTTAATAGCCCAATATTTGAGCCACTGGCCACGACATACATCTGTGGCGCTTGTTCGGCAAAATATTTTAAGGCGGTAACAGCACGCGGGCACTCACCGATTTCATCTAAAATCAGTAAATCTGTTTCTGGGTTAAACACTTGCCCAGTTAATAACTCAAGATTGGTGATGATATCGGTTGGTGTCAGTGAGCCAGCAAACGCCTCAGCGATTTCTGGCGACTCTAGAAAATCGACACGTAGTATCTGGGTAAAGGTGGAGCCGAATAACACCTGCAGTAAGTAAGTTTTTCCAGTTTGGCGAGCACCATCAATCAACAGTGGTTTACGCTCTGCTTGGGCTTTCCAATTGAGTAGAGTTTTGAGTAATAACCGCTGCATAGCCTGCCTCCTACACCATTAACAAAGCCGATATTACACTTTTATGCGCATAAAAGTGTGCTTGTTTGCATTTTAATGCGCATAAAAGTGTGTTTTTGTTAATTTAAGTATGGTTTTAGTCTTTATTTGGTAATGACATAGCGCGTACTACGCCCACCTGCAGTCGTTTTTACAAATATACCTTGCTCAACTAAAGCTGTGAGATGACGTGTTGCTCACCGAATGAGCCGCTTAAGTGTTCTATTCGGCTCATTCGGTGAGCCGAAAAACAGTTTTATTCGATTCATAGGCAAGCAGTGTTCGATTAATGCAGTGCTAATTGCTGGCCATGTTTATTCATCTTCATCGTCTAACAAGACAGCCATTCACGCAAACCGTATAGTGAGCCGGCACAGTACATCTAGGATTAAGTCATGCAGCAAATAGGGATTTATGAGCAACTCATCACGCAGTTAGTCGCTTCACGTTTAAATCGCGATCGGTTTTATGTGGGTGAACGCACTCTTGAGGCAGCGGAAGCGTCGGTGTGGTTGTCGCGTTTTTTAAGTGGGATTTTGCAGCATGCGGTTGGCTTAATTCCCAATGACGATAATCGCTTGGAACAGCAAATTGAGTTGGCTAATCAGCTCTTGCTCTGGCTGAAAAAACAGCTGAATGATGATGACTTTTTTGATGAAAATCTACTCGACAGTCAAGGCAAAATCCTAACGGCCTTATACGAGTTAGAAAACCCAGTCGCTGCTGACCTCAAAAAATATGTTGAAGATATATTCCCGCTGACCGGTCTGACTCAGAGTGAGCTGTTTTGTGGCAGTAATGCTGGCTTGTCGCTAGAAACAGAGCTTAAGCGTGAAATCCTCTCGTCCGATAAGATTTACTGGTTAGTGTCCTTTATTAAGTGGACTGGCATTCGTATTTTCCGTAAAGAGTTAGAAGAGTTCACCCGCAGTGGACGCCAGCTCAAGGTGATAACCACATCTTATATGGGGGCGACTGAT
>RRZU010804221.1_pt1 | contig 22047 bp, 21 predicted proteins | sample 2165561 | NCBI WGS metagenome assembly RRZU01 (sample SAMN10456909, study PRJNA506462) | wastewater metagenome | isolation source: wastewater sludge | place: USA: Moscow, Idaho | reverse complement strand
ATGAAAGTCTATATGGATTTAATGCAAACTGAATCTATCATTGGTTTTGACCATTCTGGCGGAATTTTAATAGATGTTGGTCGACCAGAAAGTGTATTAGAAGCTGAAAACTATTTTAAATAAATCAAAAACTCAATTCATCGAATTGAGTTTTTTTATGCAAAAAGTTTATATATCTTAGAACTAATGAAATACATCAATTATTTTGTCTATTTAACTATTGTTGTAGTGATAATTCTCACTTCAATAATTTACTTTTCTTTCAAAACTAAAGTTGGGAAAATTGATAAAAAAGAAATCATCGATCAAGGAACTTCATTTGAGCCTTGTTCTTCTACTATTTATGAATATTATAATGATGGTTTCGGCTATAAAACTGAACGTTATGGAATTCGTAAAGTAATTTCTGAACCAATTCATCAATTAAACTTCCCTAATTTTTCTGGAAATATAAATGTACGTTTTGTGATTAATTGTAAAAATGAAATTGGCTATTTCAGAATTAAAGCAGTTGACCAAAATTATAAAAAGGTTGAAATTTCTGACGATTTGCAAAAGAAAATTGTTGCTATTGTTCAGCAATTAAATGATTGGAACGGGAAAAATGTAGATTCGTATTATCAAATTCAAATAAAATTAAAGAATGGAAAAGTTGAAGACATTTTTTAAGTCAAAAACGTGGCGAATTATTTGGGGAACATTGAAATTATTTATTTCTATTCCAATCTTTTGTATAAGTGTTTTTTACATTAACAAACTCTTATTTTCTTCTAACAATAAATTGTTTGTATTTGCTGGTGACACACAAGGCTCTTTTTATTCTGAATTTATGTTTGATCGTTTATTAAAATCAGAACCTAAGAATTCTAAATTTTGGTGGGAATCTTCAGTTGCTTATAATAAAAATGGAGATTTTGAAGAAGGAATGCGTCGTTTAAATAAAGCAAATTCTTTAAATGCTACAGATCATCTAGGTTATACAGGTTGGATAAAATATACAAAACTAAAAGATTACGAAAATGCCTTAAAAGATTTTCATCGATTAGATAAATTGTCAAACGTTGTGGAATATCCTTGGGGTGAAAATATTTATTTTCAAATGGGAATTTGTTATCAAGGTTTAGGAAATTATGATTCTGCGATTGTTTATTATGATAAATTTATTGCCTCCGAAAAAAATCCTGATAATATTTATCCAAGAATGTATACTTATCGTGGAAAAATTGAAGCTGATCGAAAAAATTATTCAAAAGCTTTAGATTTTTACAACAAAACAATCGGTTTGGATAAAAATATTGCGGAAGCCTATTATTATAAAGCCGAAACGTACCGACTTACTAATCAGAAAGATTCAGCTAAAGTAAATTATAATAAAAGTTTAGATTTAATCAGAAATAATTATAAAAATCAAGATGCTTATGATGAAGTATTTTTAGAAATTTATGATACAGAGATTCATGATAAATTGAAGGAATTGTAAATGTAATTACTCAAAAAAAATCAATAAAACTCTCCATCTACATAAAACCATTTGCCATTCTCTTGCACAAATGTAGAAAGTTCGTCATGTTCGTAGATTTCACCTTGTTTGTCTTGGTAATAAGCTCTAAATCGAACTTTATTAGCTTTTGCAAAAACAATTTCTAACTTCAACCATTTATTCGATTTAGCCCACTCTTCGATATCACTAAAATCATTATCTTTTTGTATAGAAGAATGTGTTGTATCAACTAAATATTCAGGCAAAACCATTGCAAAAGCAGCATAACGAGAACGCATCAACTCTTCGGGAGTTTTTGGCAATTCTTTATTTAAATGAAAAGGTTCGCAACAATTTTTATATTCTTTTCCAGAACAACAAGGACAATTCATTTTATTCTTTATTTTTTGCAAAGATACTGTTTACTTGTCTTTGTGATAATGATAATGATCTTGAATCACCACTTGAATAAAATCAATATTTCCTAAACCATCACTTTTTACCTCCATTATTTCTTCTAGTTTTCGCGTTAATTTTAGTAAAATATCATAATTATTATTGTGCAATGCTGACGTAAAATTTTCTTTTACAATGTTAATATCACGATCAGACAAGCGATAAACTTCGGGAAAACGAATTTTATAAGTTTCAGAAACTTCAGCAAAAATGGTTTGTGATAAATCTAATTTCGGATTCAAATCAATCAAACACGTATTCGCAACAATATCACCTAAACGTTGACCATTTTTATTGATAATCATTGTAATCAAAGCAATAAGTCCAGTAAATAAAAACAATTCTACAATACCAATCACCCAACGTAAGAAATAATCGAAATTATTGGCACGGTTTCCATCCATTCGTATTACACGAATCTTCATAATCCATTTTCCAACAGTTTGCCCTTTCATCAAAATCTCTAAAATCAATGGATAAAGTAAAAATATAAAACCTATTATACTATAAATTCCCATTCGAAACCATTCATCTCTATTCGGAATAAACTCCGAAAAATAAGACATGCCGTAAACTAATACGATCCGGATAATCATATCAATAATATAAGCCAGTAAACGTTTTCCGAGTGGCGCAATATTATAAGCAATTTGCACGTTTTGTGGTGTATTGACTAAAAGTTTATTCATATATTTGGTTCACTAACAACTACTCTACTATGAGAGAAGCGCATTTTATTGATAAAAATAAGGCGAAATGGTCTGATATTGAACATAATTTGAAAAATAAAATTGATGTTCATCCAGATATTTTAGCAAAAAACTACATCGAAATTACAAATGATTTGGCGTTTGCTCAAACTTATTACCCAAAAAGTAAGACAAAAGATTATTTGAACGAGTTGGCTTTATTTGCGCATCAGTCAATTTACAAAGATCAACGAACTTCTGGAAATCAATTTGTACAGTTTTTCAAAGAAGATGTGCCAAATGTAGTCTACAAAAATCACAAAATGTTGTTATATTCATTCCTAATTTTTGCTTTAGCGGTTTTAATTGGCGTTTTATCATCGCATTTCGATCCAGATTTTACACGATTAATTTTAGGAAATCAATATGTAGACGAAACGTTAATGAATATCAAAAAAGGTGATCCTGCGGCAATTTACAAATCAGGAAGCCAGACAGGAAGTACATTAGCGATTACAATCAATAATATTCGAGTTGCGTTTTTGGCTTTTACATTGGGCTTATTTTTCAGTATTGGATCAGGATATATTTTATTTTCGAACGGGATTATGTTAGGTGCATTTCATTATATTTTTTTCAAAGAAGGTGTTTTGGGAAAGGCGATGTCAGCAATTTGGATGCATGGAACAATCGAAATTTCGGTGATTATTATTGCAGGAGCTTGCGGTTTGATGTTAGGAAATGGCTTTATGTTCCCGAAAACTTTATCGCGAAAAAAATCACTCATAATCAAAGCAAAAGAAGCAGTAATGATTTTATTAAGCACTGTTCCAATGTTTATTATAGCTGGATTTATCGAAGGTTTTATTACGCGTTTATATGATGTAAATATTGTATTGAGTTTATCGGTTATAATCCTTTCATTAATCTTAATTGTTTGGTATTATATCATTTATCCGATTCAAAAAAATAGACAAAAAACTTTTTCGTTCAATCAAACTTTAGAATCGAATGAAACAATTTAGACTATTTTTTACATTTACATTATTATTGATTCAATTCGTTGTTTTTGCGCAAGAAAAAACAGTAGAATTTAAAGCATTCAAAGAAAAATATGCTGGAAAAGAATTTAATTACGAAGATGTTCCAAAACCTAAAAAAGAATTCGAACCAGGCTTTTTCTCAAAATTAATCGAAGGTATTTTTAGATTTCTTTCTTATTTACCTTGGGAAATCATTTTCTATTTTGTGATTGGATTATTCTTAATTTTTCTTGCCACACGTATTTATAAAAATGGAGGAATTCTCAAACGAAATTCGAAAAAATTATATGATGAATCTGATTTTGATTTTATCGAAGAAAATTTAGCTGAAGTTAATTTGAATTCATTAATCAATAAAGCTGAAACAGAACAGAATTTTGCTTTAGCAATTCGTTATTTGCATTATCAAAATCTACAAAATTTAGATAAAAAAGGTTGGATTGAATGGGATCCGAAGAAAACAAATCAGCAATTTATCAATCAAATTAAAGACGAAAAATCAAAAATTTTATTCAATCAAAACACTAAAATTTTTAATCAAGTTTGGTTTGGAGAATTTAAAATTGATGCAAATAAATACCACGAATTCAAGACAAATTTCAATCAGTTTAATCAATATTTAGCCTCATGAAAAAGAAATTAGGTATTCTATTAGGCGCGGTTTTATTGGTCGGAATTTTTGTATTTTCTTTCTCAAAACTTCGTTATAAACTTCCTAAATCATGGGATGTAAGCCTTTATCAAAATAGTAAAGATCCGTACGGATTATTTATTATGCACGAAGAACTTGGAAATTTGTCCAATGGAAAAATGAAAGATTTGGAAAAACTTTCTGAATTAAAAATTGATCCTAAAAAAGCAAAAGATTATGCAGTTGTTGTGCTTGGTTCTGAGATTTATTTTGATACAGTTTCTAAAAATCTATTAAGCAAAATTGTCAAAAACGGTGGAGTTGTGATGGTTGCAGATTATCATGACAATTTTGGTGATGATTCAAATGGAAAAGAAGATATTTACGAAGAAACGTATTCTACGGATACAATAACAGCTGACTCTACAGTAGTTGAGGAAAATATGTTGTATAATCAGACAATAAATATTAATGATAATTTCGAACTTCGAACAAATAAATCTTTTAAAATAAAGAAGAAAAAAGAAGTTGAACATCATTATTTTAGCGACATCACAAGTGATTCTGAAATTCTTGGAACACTTACTTATAAAGATAAAGCTTATCCAAATTATTTAAAAATCAAACCAAAAGATTACAAAGGTTATTATTTGTATCATGCAGAACCGCTTTATTTTACGAATTATTATTTATTAAATGAAGACAGTTATTTCTATGCTAAATCAGTTTTAGAACCATTAAAAGGGAAAACTATTTTTTGGTACAATACCTCGAAAACTTATGCAGGAAGTTCGTCAATGATGCGTTTCATAATGGGTGAACCAGCTCTAAAAGCTGCTTGGATAACACTATTGGTTTTACTTTTCTTCTTTTTACTTTTTAGAAGTAAACGCGAACAACGCATCATTCCAATTTATACCAAAGAAGAAAATCATACCGTCGAATTTGCCAAAACAATTTCTTCTTTATACCAAGAAAATGGCGAAGTAAAAGACATTGTTTCAAAGAAAATCGATTATTTTTTATACAAATTGAGAAAAACATTTTTAATCGAAACAGACGATATTACGAATAAACAATTCATTGAAATTGTTGCTCAAAAAGCAAATTTGAGCCAAGAAGAATGTCTTGAAAAATTCACGATTCTTAAAAATATTTATCAAAAAAATCAACCAAATGAACACGATCTAAAGATTGTGTATCAAATCATCGAAAACTATAAACAAAAAGCAAATATCTAATGAGCGAAAATACATATCAACCATTCGAAAATAGAGTCGATTTTTCGGATGTACAACATAAAATGCAAGCGGTAAAAAATGAATTGAAAAAGGTAATTGTCGGACAAGATGATATTATCGATCAATTGATTTTGGCTTTGCTTTCTAACGGTCATTCTCTGATTGAAGGTTTGCCTGGAGTTGCTAAAACAATGATGGCAAAATTGTTGGCAAAAACGATAGATTCTGGTTTTAGTAGAATTCAGTTTACGCCAGATTTAATGCCTTCTGACGTGATTGGAACGTCTATTTTAAATTCTAAAATCAATGAATTTGAGTTCAAAAAAGGACCAATTTTTTCGAATATTATTTTGATTGATGAGATTAACCGTTCGCCTGCAAAAACTCAAGCGGCTTTATTCGAATCGATGTCAGAAAGACAAGTGACAGTTGATGGAACAACTTATCCTTTACAAGCACCTTTTTTGGTTTTTGCAACTCAAAATCCAATTGAGCAAGAAGGTACGTATCGCTTACCAGAAGCGCAATTAGATCGTTTTATGTTCAAGATTTATGTTAAATATCCTTCGTTAGAAAGTGAAATTGAATTATTGAAAGAACAACAAGAACGCAAAAATATCGACAAAGAATCGTTGGTAGAAAAAGTAATTTCAGGAAATGAAATTATTGAGTTCCAAGATCGCATAAAATCAGTTTTCGTACACGAAGCGTTGATTACGTATATTGCGACAATTGTTCATCAAACCAGAATCGATCAAACCTTGTATATGGGTGCATCGCCACGTGCTTCTATCGCGATTTTAGATGCAGCAAAATCTAATGCAGCCGTGAATGGACGCGATTTTGTGATTCCGGAAGATATCAAACAAATTGCACATACAATTTTGGGACACCGCGTTGTGATGGTTCCAGAAAAAGAGATGGAAGGTTTTACAACACAACATATTATTCAGCAAATTATTGATCGCGTAGAAATTCCTCGTTAATGAAATTTTTCAGAAGCATATTTCTTACCAATCGCTTTTTTTATGCGGGATTATTGATTGCATTTTGTTATGTAATCGCATTTTTTCTACCTCCTATTTACATTATTGCAAAGATTTTAACACTTGTTTTTATCATTAGTATTATTGTCGAAATATTTTTGGTTTATATTCCTAAAACTTCCATTGAAGTTATTCGAGATTATCCAGAACGATTATCAAATGGTGATGAAAATGAATTGGAACTTTTCATAACAAATCATTATCAATTTCCGCTGAATGTAAGGATTATAGAAGAATTTCCTGTTCAATTACAATTAAGAGATTTTAAGTTTAGAAAACGATTTAAAAGTGGTCAAAATACTAAATTTGATTTCAAAATTCGACCAACAGAGCGAGGTTCGTATAAATTTGGATTAACAAATGTATTTATTTCTGTTTTTGGATTGATTGAGAAAAAGATCAAAATAAACGAACCTATTTCAATTGCGTGCTATCCTTCTTATTTGCAATTAAAACAATTTCAATTGTATTCTACCGCTCAATTACAGAATCAATATGGAATGAAAAGGATTCGAAAAATTGGGACAAATACAGAATTTGAAAATATAAAAAATTATACGATTGGTGACGAATATCGTTTAATCAATTGGAAAGCAACGGCGAAAGCAAATCGATTGATGGTGAATCAATTTCAGGAAGAAAAATCGCAGCCTGTTTATTCTTTAATTGATTTGGGAAGAACGATGCGAATGCCTTTTGATGGTTTAAAATTGTTGGATTATTCGATCAATTCTAGTTTAGTTGTTGCAAATATTTCACTTCAAAAAAATGAAAAAGCAGGTTTAATTACGTTTAATAAAAGAATTCAAGATCACGTTGTTGCTGACAGAAAAAATCATCAAATGCAGTTGATTTTGGAGAAATTATACAATGTACAAACTGATTTTCTGGAAAGTGATTTTGGACAATTGTATGCCTATATCAAACGAAAATTAACGCAACGATCGCTTTTATTTATTTATACCAATTTTGAAACAATTGATGGTTTGGAACGTCAATTACCATATCTAAAATTGATTAAAAAATCACATGTTGTTGTTTTGATTCTTTTTAAAAATTCGGAATTGAAAAAACTTAATCATCAGAAAGCAAAAACTACAACTGACATTTACGATCAAACAATTGCCGAAAAGTTTAATTACGACAAAGAATTAATCATAAATCGTTTGCATCAATTTGGGATTTTAACCATTTATTGCGAACCACAAGAATTGTCTATTAACTTAATCAATAAATATTTAGAGATAAAAGCGCGAGGTTTATTTTAAAAAAAGATTTACTTAACCAATTGTTTAGAAAAAAAAGCACAATTATTGCTTAAAGTTGGTCAATTTAATCTGAACAACCATGAAAAAACTATTTCAGATCTTTTGTTTAATCTTAACAACTGGTCTTTTTGCGCAAACAAATTTTATCGAAAATAAAACACCTTCTACAAAGCGCGTAATCCTTTTGGATGCTGGACACGGAGGAACAGATACTGGTGTAAAAAAAGATGAATTTCAGGAAAAAGATATTGCGCTGAAAATTGCAGAAATTATTCAACAAAAAAATCCTTTTACAGATGTTGACTTTGTATTATTAAGAAAAGGTGACGAACAAATTATCAATACAAGTCGTGCGAAAATGATTAATGAAATAAAACCTGATTTGGTTTTATCAATCCACGCAAATTATAATGTAAAAGATTCGAAAAAAGGAACAGAAATTCACCTTTCTCCATTGAATCCTACTTTCGAAGAATGTAAAATACTTGGCGAAAAAATTGGAAAAAGTATAAGTTCTTTAGGTTTTGAAAACTTAGGAATTGTTGAAACAAATTCTAAAATATTACGAGATTCACAAGTTCCAATTATTATGATTGAAATCGGTTATTTGACAAATGACGATGACCGAAAAATCTTAACAAACGAAAGTAATTACCCCAAAATAGCAGATAAAATTTTTGAAGCATTGAAGAATTAATAATGCAATAAAGAAAGCCTTCTAAATTAGAAGGCTTTTGTATTTTCATTAAATTATCAATATCATATTTTTAAGAAGAAATCGCTTCAAAATATTCTTTTTCGATTTGTTCTCTAAAATCTGGATGCGCAATTTCAGTCATTGCTTTTACACGTTGTCGAATATTTTTTCCGAATAAATTAGCAACACCATATTCCGTTACAATATAATTTACATGCGCTCTTGTCGTCACAATTCCTGCACCTTGTTTTAGGAAAGGTACTATTTTATTTGAACCTTTTACTGTTGTTGACGTTAATGCAATGATCGATTTTCCACCTTTACTTAAAGATGATCCGTATATAAAATCAACTTGTCCTCCAACACCAGAAAATATTCGCGAACCAATTGAATCTGCACTTACTTGTCCCGTAACATCTACCTCAATAGCCGAATTAATCGAAATCATTCTATTGTTCTGACTAATCTTCGCAGGATCATTAGTAAAAGAAGCGTCGCGCATTTCTACGCCAGGATTATCATTAATAAAATCATACAATAATTGCGAACCATGCGCTAAAGTCGAAACAATTTTACCTTTCAATAATTTTTTGTGTTCGCCTGTAATCACGCCAGATTTAACCAATGGAACAATTCCATCTGAAAATAATTCAGTATGAATTCCTAAACCTTTATGATTCTTCAAATTATTCAAAACTGCATTTGGAATAGAACCAATCCCTAATTGTAAACAGCTTTTATCTTCAATTAATTCAGCAATATAATTCCCAATTTTAGCTTCTTCCTCCGTAATATTTCCATTATCCAAGATATCTAACGGTTGATGATGTTCTACTAAATGCGTGATAGTCGAAATATGTAAAATTCCGTCACCAAATGTGCGTGGCATATATTTGTTCACTTGCGCAATAACCACACGAGAAGTCTCAATTGCCGCTCTAATATTCTCCACAGAAGTCCCTAAAGAACAATAACCATGCGAATCTGGCTCAGAAATCTGAATTAAAACAACATCAACATTCAATTCAGTTCGAATCACTTTTCCCATTTCGCTAAAGAAAATCGGTAAATACGAACCATTTCCTTCTTTTATCGTGTGACGAACATTAGCTCCCAAGAAAAAAGAATTGACAAAAAATGAGTCTTTATAAGCAGGATTTGCATATTCTGCATTTCCACTTGTATGAATATGACAAAATTCTACATCTCTCAATTCATGCGCTCTCTTCGATAATTCTGACACCAAAAATGTAGGCGTAGCCGCAGCTGCATGAACGTAAACACGATCGCCAGATTTGATTTCTTTTACAGCTTCTGTTGCAGAAGTATATTTCATAAGTAGATTTTAATAATCGTGCAAAATAAAGGCTTTGATGCTTTATAAAAAACGATATTTTTCATCAAAATCTAATCAAATTTTATTCCTAATAATTTTAATTGTAGTGTACGTTTTTCTTGATAAAAATTATTCATCAAAAAAGTCGATAGAACGGCGATAATTATAAAAAAATAATCTTCTGCGAGCTTCTAAATCATTGACACGAATCGACGAAACATCATCAATTTGAAAATACAAAGAACCTTCGTCCGTTCCTTCTGAACCAATACATTTTAACTCGAAATCATCTTCAGTTAAATTTCGAATAAAACCTGCAAAACGACTATTGTTATTTAATTGAATACGTGTAACATATTCGGTTTGATCATTTATTTCGCCTAAAATTTGACGAACCCAATTTTCTTCTGCTGTTGCATTAAATGTAATTGGATTTTCTTGATCCAAATCGGTGTGATGTTCTTTCAAATAATTGAGACATTTGCAGTAATCATCAACATCTATTCGACTAATTTTGAAATAAGGTTCGATTAAAATTCCATCTTTTTTACCATATTTCGAAATGTGTTGCATCGTAAAAAATTCGTCATTAAAATCTAAAATATATCCTGCCCAAAAATTGTCTCCTTCGGGATCATTGTAAACGGCAATAATTGATTGATTTTCTTTTGAGTGTTGTAATATTTTATAGAAGTTAGAATTCATATTTCTTTGAGTTAAAAAGTCAAATTACGAATCTTTGTGGATAAAAAAAAGGTTCTTGATTATTTCAAAAACCTTTTCTTACTATTAATTTGCTTTTCGGAAAATCGAAGCTTCATAACTTAATGATTGCCAATCTCCTTTTTGCAGATTATCTAATTTTATTTTTTTGTAGATATTTTCTTCTCCCGCAACTGTTATTGTAAATTGTGTACGATCTAAAATATTTTTTTCAGTAATTGTATAATTAATATCAAATTTCTTTTTTGTCAATTTCTCCACAATTGGTTTTAAATAAGCAATCGCAGCTTCAGAATTTTTGAATTGTTCGTTTTGTGGAAATTGCACATCAAAATATCCTTCGTATGTAAAATCTGGCTCTGTAATAATCAAATTATAAGGATCAGCAAACAAAGCAGGACGCTGTTTTTGATATTCTTTTTCGGTTTTATATTGACGTTTTTCTTCTTTATAAATCAACGGATATTTATCAGCAAGAACAGCTAATTTATCGGCATCATAAGAATATGGAATTCCGTCATGAAAAACATTGTACAACGCAGGATTCACCAACCATTGATCGACAATTTTCTTATCTTTTACCATATAAATCATCACTCCATTTTCTTGCGCTTGAAAAGTAGACGATTGATATCCGTACTCCAAAATTGGTTTTCCTAATTGTATAGCCGCAGCATTTTCTAACATAAAATTAAACTTCTCATAAGCCTTTGTTTCATCGCTTAAAGGAGCCATTCCATATACTTTTGTCGAAGCATCTACATTTTTATCATTAATCATAGAGGTTACTTGCGCTGTTGCAAAATTTGCAAGAACAACAGTGGCTGTAAGTAAAATTTGTTTTATCATGTATTGTATATCTTTATTTTAATAATGTGTTCCAAATTTATTGATAAATTTCGATAGTTATCTTACCTGATTGCGTAATACTTCCGCGATACATTCCGGCAGTGTTAAAAGGAAAACTTGCTTGACCATTTTTATCTAAAATAATCATTCCGCCATCGCCACCTAAATCACCAATTTTCTTGATCACTTCTTCACCAGCTTTTTTCGAAGAAAGATTTTTGTAATTCATCAAAGCCGCAACATCATATGCCGCAACAGCTTTAATAAAGTATTCGCCCCAACCTGTACTCGAAACACCAACTTCGCTATTAGCATAGGTTCCAGCACCAATAATTGGCGAATCACCAACACGCCCAAAACGTTTGTTTGTCATTCCGCCCGTCGAAGTTCCTGCCGAGATATGACCTTTATTATCCAAAGCAACTGCGCCAACTGTACCAAATTTTTCGTCAACAAAATTGAATGGAACATACGCTTGTGTTTTAGCATCGTGGTCTAATTCCATTTTTTCTTTGTCTTTTTCCAAAACTTTTTGAAGAGAATTCCAACGTTCCTCTGTTTTGAAATAACTTGGATCAACAATTTCTAAACCTTGAGTTTGAGCAAATTCTTCTGCTCCTTTTCCAACCATCATCACATGAGCAGAATTTTGTAAAACAGCTTTTGCTGCTAAAATAGGGTTTTTAATCGTGGTAACTCCAGCCACAGCTCCAGCTTGCATTGTATTTCCGATCATCAACGAAGCGTCTAATTCATTTTTACCTTCATGTGTAAAAACTGCTCCTTTTCCAGCATTAAACAAAGGCGAATTTTCCATTACTTTTATAGCCTCTATCACCGCATTTTCACTTTCGCCACCTTGTTTGATGACTTCATAACCTTTTGTCAACGATTCAGCTAAAGCATCTCGGTACGCTTTTTCCTTTTCGGGTGTCATATTTTTTTTCAGAATTGTACCGGCACCACCATGAATTACCAAAACAACTTTGTCTTGTTTCGTTTGTGCATATGTCGTCATCGTCAAAACGGATAAGATTAAACCAACTATTTTTTTCATGTGTAAAATTTTATTCAACGCCTAAAAATAGAAAAGTTTATAGAAATTAACTATTTTTAGCATTGAATTTGATAACGAAATATCAACAACTGTTATTAAACAAATAAACACCTATGAACTCTAATAAACACTATCTCTCTAACAACATTTTATTGCAATTAGCTTTTATTGCAATTATACTTTTAGTTTTTGGATTAATTACCAAAAATTTATTGGCTTTTTTTCCAGGTTTTCTTGGTGCTTTGTGTTTGTACGTTTTGCTCCTGAATCCTTTGCAATGGCTAGTTAAAGTAAAAAAATGGAACAAATTAGGAAGTGTAATTGTCTTAATGATTAGTAGTGCAATTCTAATTATAGGACCTCTTTATTTATTAATTCAAATGTTAACGAATAAGGTTATGGTGCTATTAAATGACACAGCTCAAATTAAAAAAGATGTCAATAAAATTATTGAAATGTTGCAAACCAAATTTCATATTGATGTTTTTAGTGCGACAAACATTGAAAAAATAACTCAAGTTGGAGGTAAATTATTAGAAAAAACACTGAATGCTTCAATGGATATGACAGTTCAGTTGGGGGTTGCTTTCCTTATTTTGTATTTTATGTTGATGAATCATCAAAAACTTGAAAATTGGTTTTACAGAACTATTCCGCTTAAAACAAGTAATTTAGTGAAGATGAACAAAGATTTGAAAGATTTGGTCATTTCTAATGCAGTAGGTATGCCGTTAACAGCCTTTCTACAAGCAATTATTGCCTACATTGGATATCTTATTTTTGGAGTTGATGATGCCTTTACATGGTTTATTCTAACGATTTTTGCGGCGATGTTGCCAGTAGTTGGAGCAGCCTTAATTTACGTTCCTTTGGCATTATTTTTATTAGCAAGCGGTGATACAGGACAAGCGATCGGATTATTGATTTATTGTTTTGTTATTGTTGGATTATCAGACAATTTGATTCGTTTAGTTTTACAGAAAAAAATGGCGGATGTTCATCCATTAATTACTATTTTTGGAGTAATCGTTGGAATAAATTTATTCGGATTTATTGGAATTATTTTCGGACCAATCTTATTTTCAGTATTCTTTTGGTTAGTCAAATTGTACAAATACGAATTTATTGATCCAAATCCTGAAGATTAATTATTATTAAAAACCAATTAAAAATGAGTATAGAAAACTTTAAATTCTTTAAACCTTTAGAACCACGTTGGAGCGATTTTGATCCAATTGGTCATGTAAATAATGTATTTTATTTCGAGTATTTCCAGATCGGTAGAGCCTATTATATGATGGCTTCGAGCAAAAAATGGCAATGGACGCGTCACATGTTTGTTATTGCACATATGGAAGCGAGTTACCAAAAAGAATTACGTCCAAATGCAATAGACCCTCGTATTGGTGTACGAGTTACAAAATTAGGAAATAAGAGTTTCGATTTTGAATATATTGTAACAAGTAAAAGCGAAAATGGTGAAGATATTATTCATTGCATCGGAAAAAGTACACAAGTAATGTACGATATGGAAGAGAAAAAATCAATGGAATTGCCAGATTGGGTAAAAAATGATTTTAAGAATTACGAAGGTAATCTTTAGAAAATAATCCTAAAAAAATACAACAGTAGTTAAGTCTTTTCGTTAGATAATGATTAGATTTAACTACTTTTTCTTTTTAAACTCGTTGCGTTATGAAAAATTTGTTTTTAATGCGTCATGCAAAAAGTAAATGGAACGAAAATGTTTCAGATCAATTTCGTTCTATCACAGAGATTGGTGAATTCAAAACGAAGAAAATAGCGAATTATATTCATCAAAATTTTGAATTGAAATTTGATAAAATATTTTCGAGTAAAGCAGTTCGAGCAAAAGAAACTTCTCAACTTGTCAAACCTATTTTGTTTCCCAATCAAACCATTCATATCGAAGATGATTTGTATACGTTTTCGCATTATTTATTGGATAAATGGATTAGAAATTTAGACAATGAATTGCAAAATGTTCTTATTTTTGGACATAATCCTGCGTTTACAGATATTACCAATCAGTTAGGAAATGAAATGATTTACAATCTTTCGACTTCTGGATTTGTCTGGATACAGTTTGATTCGGATAATTGGAAATCAATAGAAAAAGGAAAAACCATAAAAATAATTTTACCTAAAGAAATTAAATGAAAAAATATATAAACCGCGAAATCAGTTGGCTTTCGTTCAATGCGCGCGTGTTGCAAGAAGCTTCTGACGAAACAGTTCCGTTGTTAGAACGAATTCGTTTTTTAGGAATTTATTCGAACAATTTAGATGAATTTTATTCGGTTCGATATTCTACAATTTTACGCTCGATACAGTTCAAAGATGTAGAAATCGTTTATCAAAATATTGTGCCAGATCAAACGGACGAAGAATTGATCGATGAAATCAATGAAATTGTGCGTCAACAGCGCGTTCAGTACGATGATTTGCATAATCAATTATTCAAAGAATTAGAGAATTACAATATTTTTGTGATTGATGATAAATCAATTCCTGAGAATTATTTAGAATTTATTTCCGAATATTTTTACAGCGAATTTATTCATACAGTTGGAGTTTTTATTTTAGATGACATCAAAAAAGCGCCACCTTTACGCGATGGGTCGTTCTATTTAGCGGTAAAAATGCAATTAAAAGATAAAATTCAATATGCACTTTTGATTGTTCCAACACATTTATTTTCGCGTTTTATTGTGCTTCCAAAGTATGATCAAAATACCTATGTCATGTATTTGGAAGATATTATTCGTTTTCATTTGAAAGATATTTTCAAAATGTTTGATTTTGAAACAATTGAAGCTCATTCCATCAAAATTACGCGAGATAGCGAACTTGATTTTGATAATGATTTGGAACATAGTTTATTAGAAAAAGTCATTAATAGTTTAGAAAATCGTAAAAAAGGAGTTCCTGTCCGATTAGTTTATGATGCTGAAATTGCACCAGATACGTTGAAATTTTTCTTAAAAAAATTACGATTAGACGAATATGATAGTATCAACCCTGGTGGAAAATATCACAACAAACGAGATTTGATGAGCTTTCCAAGTTTTGATATTCCTAATTTAACGTATGAAAAAATAAAGCCAATTATTCAGAAAAAACCTTTTGAATATAACAGTTATTTTCAAGCTTTTACGGAAAATGAGGAAATGATGATGGCGCCTTATCATGATTATTCTTTGTTGTTAAAATTTCTTCGTGAAGCCGCAATTGATCCGAAAGTAACCAAAATAAAAATTACTATTTATCGTGTTGCAAAAGATTCGCAAGTAATGCACTCGTTGATAAACGCGGCGATGAACGGAAAAGAAGTAACAGCTGTTTTGGAACTTCGTGCGCGATTTGATGAATCCAATAATGCGATGTGGTCGAAAAAATTGCAAGAAGCTGGTGTGAATGTTATTTTTGGAGTTCCGGGACTGAAAGTACATTCAAAAATTGGTTATATCGAACGTAAACCAGAAGGAATGTTGGCACAGAAATATGTGTTTATCAGTACAGGAAATTTTCATGCAGGAACAGCAAAAATTTATACAGATTATACATATTTCACAACTAATCCGGGAATAACAAAGGATGTTGAACAGATTTTTAAATTTTTCGGAGCTAATTATTTGAACTTAACGTACAATCATTTATTGGTTTCACCTTATGGAACGCGTAAAAAAATTGTCAAGATGATTAAACGAGAAATCAAAAATCATCAAGCTGGTTTACCTGCAGAAATTAACATGAAACTGAACAGTTTAAGCGATAAACAAATCATTGATTTATTGTACAAAGCTTCTCAAAAAGGAGTAAAAGTTCGTTTGGTTGTGCGTGGAATTAATTGTTTGATTCCTGGAGTTAAAAATCTTTCCGAAAATATTGAATGTGTCAGCGTTATTGATAAATTTTTGGAACATCCACGTGTGTATTGGTTTAAGAATGCGGGCGATGACAAAGTTTATATTTCCTCGGCAGATATGATGGAACGTAATTTGGATAATCGTGTGGAAGTTGCGTGCCCGATTTACGATCATAAATTCAAAAAAATCGTTATGGATACATTTAATTTGAGTTTTGAAGATAATGTAAAAGGTCGCCAAATAACGGCTGAATCTTCTTTAGAATACAAACGAAACAATAAAAAACCAAACCGCTCTCAGTTTACGACATACGAATATTTTAAAAAATTAAACGAACAAGAAAATGAAGATTAGAAAATTAGGAGCAATAGATATTGGATCTAACGCCATGCGATTGTTGATTAATTATGTTTACGAAGAAGAAGGTCGTGCGCAAATTTTTAATAAAACCAGTATTGTGAGAATGCCAATTCGTTTGGGACACGACGTTTTTATTGATGGACAAATTTCCGAAACAAATATAAATCGTATCTGTGATGCTATGTTGTCTTATGCATTAATGATGAAGGTTTATGATGTTGAAATTTATAAAGCTTATGCAACTTCTGCCATGCGCGAAGCAAAAAATGGAAAAGATGTTGTAAAAAAAGTGATGAAAAAATCTAGAATTAACATCGAGATTATAGATGGAAAAACCGAAGCTGAATTACTTTTTAATACTGAATTAGGTGATTTTATACAAGACGAAAAAATCTATTTGTATGTAGATGTTGGTGGTGGTAGTACCGAATTAACGTTATTAAAAGATAATAAGGTTTTTACGTCAAAATCTTTTGAAGTAGGAACTGTACGTTTGTTAGAAAATAAAGTTTCGCCAAATACTTTTAACGAAATGAAAGAATGGATTCATGAAAACATTGGTCATGATGAAGTAGAATTAATTGGTTCTGGAGGAAATATCAACCATGTGTACAAATATTCTGGCGTAAAACTAGGAATGCCTTTGAGTAGCATGTATGTAAAAAAACATTATCAAATTTTACAAACAATGACTGCTGAAGAACGTATGCAGAATTTCAACATGAAACCCGATCGCGCCGATGTAGTGGTTTATGCCATGGAAATTTACAACAATGTACTAAAATGGTCGCATGCAAAGAAAATTCATGTTCCGAAAATTGGACTTTCGGACGGAATTATTCGAAAAGTATATAAAGATTTAGAGAAATAAATATAGAGGTCAGATTAGTCTGGCCTTTTATATTAGTTAAATCGATTTTAATTTCCAAATTTTTTCTTTAAAATGTATTACTTAATTTAGTTTCTCAATTAATTAACACAATATATAATGAAGAAAAATTTAACGCTGATATTTTCTGCGTTTCTTTTATCTATGTCTGCTTATGCCCAAACGGCAGAGCAAATTGTAGATAATTATGAAGCAAAGGCAATAGCAGGTAATGTTGAGTACAAATTTGCTCAAACAATCAATGATGATCTTAATCAAAGGGTTTACACACAAAGAACTTTCCAAGGTATTCCAATTTATAACAGTTATTCAACATATATAATAAAGGATAAACAGGTTATTTCTAAAACTTCATCAGAAAATTTTAATATATCATTAAAGAATGCAGATATTTCTCCATCTTTAAATTTTAACGATGCTTTAAATAAAGTAGCTCAATCAGAAGGATTAAAATTTTTTTCAGATTCAAAAATAGACCAAAATGGCGTATATTTTTCGAAAGATGATTCTTCAGAATTGGTTTATTATATTAATGACCAAAACCAAGCAATTTTAAGTTATGCATTTAGTTATCAATTGGTAAAAGATAACCATAATGATATCATTCATGTTATTGTTAACGCAATGAATGGTGCAATTTTAGAAAAACATAACAACACATTAAGCTGTGGTTTTGATCATGGAGCTTTTCATAATGAGAATTTAGCTACATTTAATAAAGCTGATTGGGATTGGTTATATGCAGATGTTAAAAATGTAGCATCACCACAATACAATGTTTACCAATTACCTTTAGAAGCTCCTAATCGTGGAGGAAGATCATTTGCTGATCTTTCTGTTTCAAATGCAACTGCATCACCGAATGGTTGGCATAACACAGCAGAATCAACTGTAAAAACAAGAACAGAAGGAAACAATGTAAGAGCTGTTAGGGATCATGATTCTAAAGGGTATCAGACTTATAATTCTATATCAAATACAGTAACAATCAAAGATACTGATTATGCTGATGGAGGAAATGATCTGAATTTTGATTTTCCAATGAATTTGTCTAACCATCCTTATACTAATTGGGAAGGTGCAACCACTAATTTGTTCTATATGAACAATATGATGCATGATATTTTCTATAATTATGGTTTTACAGAGGCTAATGGAAATTTTCAAAAAGTTAATTTTGATAAAGGAGGAACAGGTAATGATGATGTTGTAGCCTTGGCACAAACAGGAGTGTCGTTAGGGTACACTAACAATGCTACTTTTGCTACACCTGCAGACGGAAGATCTCCAAGAATGGCAATGTACTTATGGAATAAAACTCCAGAACCACTAATTATTAATAGTCCTGCTAACATAGCTGGTAGTTATCAAGCTACTGTTCCTACTTGGGGAGGTACATTAACTTCTACTGCTTTAACTGGAGATCTTGCATTAATTGTAAAAAGTGAAACAACAGGTACGCCTTATGATGGTTGTGGGACAATCACAAATGCTGCAGAAGTAAATGATAAGATAGCAATTATATACCGTGGAGATTGTTCTTTTGCTATAAAAGTAAAAAATGCTCAGAATGCTGGAGCTAAAGCTGCTATTATTGTAAATAATGTAGATGGGATGATTAATATGTCTGGAGATGATACAACAATTACAATTCCAGCAATTTCTATTAGTAAAGCAGATGGAGATGCAATTATGCAAGAATTGCAAAATAAAGTAGTCGTTAATGGATCTTTATTAAAACCAGATGAATCATTTATTGATGGAAGTTTAGACAACGGAATTATTGCACATGAATATGGACATGGAATTTCTAATCGCTTGACTGGTCCAATCACAAATGCTAACTGTTTGAATAATCTTGAACAAATGGGTGAAGGTTGGTCTGATTTCTTTGGATTGATGATTACTCAATTGCCATCTGATATAAGTACTACTAAAAGAGGAATAGGAACATTTGCTGTAGGTGAAAAGAAAGAAGGTGTTGGAATTCGTCCTACAGTTTATTCGACTGATATGACAGTTAATCCTGCTAGATATGGGTTCTTAAAAACTTATGGTAATTCAGATTCTCCTCACAATACTGGTTACGTATGGGCTTCTATGCTTTGGGATTTAAACTGGAAAATGGTTAATAAATATGGTTTCTCTCCAGATTTATATAATGGTAAAGCTGGTAATAATATGGCTATACAATTAGTAATGACAGGTCTTAAATTACAACCTTGTTCTCCAGGATTTGTAGATGGACGTGATGCTATTCTTAAAGCTGACGAACAATTAAATAATGGAGTTAATAAGTGTGAGATTTGGGAAGCATTTTCAGCTCGTGGTTTAGGTTATAGCGCTAAACAAGGAAGTTCTAACAGTAGAACAGATGGAACAGAAGCTTTTGATATGCCACCAGTTGAAGAGTTAGAATGTAAACTAGCTACTTCTGATGTTAAACAATCTACTTTCCAAATGTATCCTAATCCAGCTAAGGATGTAGTTTACATTGTTGATAAATCTATTAAAAATGATATCAAAGTTGATATTGTTGATATGACAGGTAAAGTTGTTTCAACTTCTAATGTAAAATTTGATGGTCAAAAAGGAACAGTTTCCACTGATAATTTACCAAAAGGTATTTACATCTTAAAATTTGAAACAGGTAATGGAACTATTACAAAAAAATTGATTAAAAACTAAATTTTAGTTTCAAAATAAATAAAACTAAAAATCCATCTCAATTTTTGAGATGGATTTTTTAATTTGGTTTAGATAATTGATATTGGTTTAGGTTGTTTTGATAAACTGGTTAGATTTATCAAAATAGCTTTTTAGTTTGGTTGTTGGTTAGTAATCTTAAAAGCATTACAAACGATGTTGTTTGTTGATACAAATGTCTTGAATAAATACTAAACTAAAAAATGTAGACTATCATCAAAGTGTCTACAGGTAGTAAAAAATAAATCTAAGTAGTAAATAAAATGTATTGATTTAAAACATTGTTAATTTATTTTAAATCAGTTGTTTAAATTTTATTATTTCGGAATTTATAAAATTGTTTAAAGAATTTATATAATTTCTCTAAAAGGAATTTCAAGTTGAGTTCCGAATTTTTTTTGATTATTGGATAAATTTGAAATAGCAACACCTAATAGTCGAACAGGTTTTTCTGAGGAGTAACCTTCAGTTAATAAATCATAACAAATTTGATCAAAAAGGTCTCTATTTTTAATTGGAAATGAAGCTGATTTACTTTTTGTAGTAACCGAAAAATCATTGTGTTTTATTTTTACAGTTATTGTTCTTCCATAAATTGATGTTTTCAAGGAAAAGTTCCAAACATCTTCCATTAGTGGAAATAAAGCGATTTGCATTTCTTCTAATGTTTCTAAATCTTTGCTAAAAGTTGTTTCTGAACCAGATGATTTTCGCAATCGAGTAGGATTGACCTCTCTAAAATCTAATCCTCTAACAATATTGTAATAGTATTTACCAGATTTTCCGAATTCGCGTAAGAGTTTTTCTAATTCTAGATTCTTCAAGTCCAAACCTGTATGAATACCCATCATTTGCATACGTTCGGCAGTTACTTTTCCAATCCCATGAAATTTTTTGATTGGTAATTGATCAATAAAACTTTCAGACCTTTTAGGTGTAATTACATAAAGTCCATCAGGTTTGTTGTAATCCGAAGCAATTTTAGCTAAAAATTTATTGAACGAAACACCTGCTGAAGCAGTCAAATTTGTTCGTTCTTTTATTTTTTGTTTGATTTCGTTTGCTATATCCGTTGCAATTTCGATGTTTTTATGGTTAATTGTTACATCCAAAAAAGCTTCATCCAAAGATAAAGGTTCGACCAAATCAGTATATTCAAGAAATATTTCACGAATTTGATTCGAAACTTCTTTATAAACTTGAAATCGAGGTTTTACAAAGATTAATTGTGGACATTTGCGTTTTGCAACAACAGAAGACATTGCAGAGCCGACGCCATATTTTCTGGCTTCGTAACTAGCGGTAGCAATCACACCACGTTCTTCATTTCCGCCAACAGCAATGCATTTTCCTCTTAATTCGGGGAAATCTCGTTGTTCAACAGAAGCAAAAAAAGCGTCCATATCGATGTGAATAATCTTACGTTGCATCTTGCAAAATTACTCGCTTTTATTTTAAATCATACTCCTGAATAAAGTTTTTTAAGTTTTTCTTATCGGCAACAATTGTCAAATAATCGCCTAATTCAATCGGTACATTTCGATCAGGATTATGAATCATTTTTCCATCTCGCTCTATCGAAACCACAATTCCTTTTGCCGTATCTTTTACCCAACCAATCGATTTATGTTCCAAAACACAAAAATCATTCGGAATAACTACTTTATCCAACGTAAAATTATCTGT
>RRZU012915509.1_pt1 | contig 22064 bp, 24 predicted proteins | sample 2165561 | NCBI WGS metagenome assembly RRZU01 (sample SAMN10456909, study PRJNA506462) | wastewater metagenome | isolation source: wastewater sludge | place: USA: Moscow, Idaho | reverse complement strand
TTAAGATTGTCTGATGGTTATGCATTAAGTTTAATCTTGCATTTTTGAACCAAACTAAAAATGCTAAGCCTACCACCCTTGCGTTTTTTTTTTTTAGCTAAAATAGAACTATGAATATACATAAGCATAAATCACAATCAAACAACAAAACTAACAATAACAACCAGCCCACTCCAGAACTAAAACTTCACTCTTCCTTAAGTGCGCGCTCAAGGACGTTAGCCCAAGCTTTACCAACTAAAAATAAAAGGTGGAATAGTTCTTCATAAAAACCAGCCTTCACAATCATAGAAGTAGTCCTAGTCCTAGCCATAGCCGGTCTAATATTCCTAATGGTATTCATAGCACTACCAGCATTACAAAGAAATCAGAGAGATACGCAGAGAAAGAATGATATAGGTAGAGTGCTTACTGCGGTTCAAAAATATCAGGCTAATAATCGTGGTAACATGCCAAGTATTTAAACTGGCGTAAGTGGAAGCTTTATTGATTCGTACTTGCTTGCTAATGGTGATACGTTTTCTGATCCTGATGGGTCGGCATACTTTTTCTGGGAAGTTCCAATAAGCTATGGTATCATCTCTAGGAAATCTTCAGTAAACCCAGTTGGATCGACAGTAATTCATGTTGTCCGTCAAGCGAAATGCGATGGCGAGAGCGTCAAAGCGGCAACTGGTGCAAATAACATAGCTTTTGTGATGGTGCTTGAGGGCGGCGGAAAATATTGCGTTAATAATTAATCTTATTATTCGCAAGCAATTTTATATAGTGCTATTCCAGCAGCGACTGATACATTGAAGCTTTCTTTTTGACCAAACATCGGTATTTCTAAAGTGTAATCACATAGTCTGATGAGCTCTTCGTCGATTCCATTGACCTCTTCGCCAAGTAATAATGCGATTTTAGTATCTTTAGAGGTGTTAAACTCGGGCAGCTTGATCGAATCAACTGACTGCTCTAGGGCAACCACTTTATAACCTTGATTTTTAAGATTTAAAATTGTATCTTTGATGTTTTTAGAAGTATTAAATGTGACAATCTCTTCGGCGCCAAGAGCAGTTTTATGAATCTGGGCAGTGATTTTATCGGCCAAGTACGGCAAACGCCCAGTATCTGAGAATTTTTCACCGGCTAGTTTTGGAAAAGGGGAATAACCGCTTAGAATTATTTTCTTCACACCAAACCCCTCGCTAGTTCTAAAAATTGATCCAATATTATAAATTGAGCGAATATTATGGGCTAAGACCACGATGTCTCTTGGTTGGTATCGGGTTGAGTTTTGTTTTGAATTAGGGTTCTTCATTCATTATATTTTAGCAGTTTTTAAACAATTGGTCAAAAATATTTAGCTTGCCCAATAACTGTGCTTATGCTAAAATAAGTCTAATGGATGAAGAAAAGATTCAAGCGCGTCGGCGCCAACAAGATGAAGAGGCTACAGCCAAACGCGCAGCGATCTTGGGTTTAAGATATTTAGACGCGCGCGAAATTGAAAATAACTTCCCACTCGTAAAAGACATGTTTAGTGTTCAACAAATGTATGCTGGTTTCTTAGCACCGCTCCAACTTGGTGGCCCAGAAGGCCAACCTTGGCGCGTGATGATCACGAGTCAGACGCCAAGCTCACTAACGCAAAAATTGCTGCGAGACTACAATGATAGAGGAGAGAATATTGAGTTTTATCTCATCTCTAATTCGGCTTGGCGAGCAATCATGCAGCGATATGACCCACCGAAACAAATTATTTATGACGATATAAAAATATCAACTGAAGGTGACAGCGAAACTATATCGCAAGTCAGTCAAACCTTAAATTCGGTTGCGAGTGATAGAATATTTGATTTTTTGATTGACCAAGCGGATAAACTAGGAGCTAGCGATATCCACATCGAAAACCAACGAAATTCAATTCGTATTCGGATGCGCGTCGATGGTGCGCTACACCCAGTGGCAGAACTTGATCGCGATAAATACCGCGTAATCGTAGGCGAGCTTTCTAGCCGGGCTGGTGTATCTAGTGCAAGTAATTCACCTCAATCTGGACATATGCAAAAAGACATTGTGGCTGGAGGTGCGACGCACCTGCTTAATTTACGTGTCGAAACGGTACCCACGATGTATGGCATGGATGCAGTTTTGCGGTTATTTAATTTCGACGAAAGTTTATTGCAGCTAGATCTTCTTGGTATTGAAGAGCAGCAACGCGCGGAGATTGATGAGATTATTTCACACCCACGCGGTATGGTATTGATGGTTGGACCAACCGGATCGGGTAAATCCACCACACTTTATTCGATGATAAATGCCCTTAATACTACTGATCGCAAAATTATCACACTCGAGGATCCAATTGAGTACGGAATTAGCGGTGTGACTCAGATTCCGATTGACACTAACCATGGCTCTAACTTTGCTGACGGGCTTAGAAGCGTGCTTCGACTTGACCCTGACGTGGTAATGGTTGGTGAGGTCCGTGACCAGGATACAGCTAAAACTGCCATCCAAGCATCAATCACAGGCCACTTAGTGCTTTCAAGTTTCCATGCTAATTCAACTAGTGCAGCTTTTAGCCGTATGATTGATTTAATTGGTGTTAATCCGATTTTCTCTAGTGCGATTCGCTTGGTGATTGCTCAACGGCTAGTCCGACGTTTAGATGACAATAAAATTGAATATCAACCCGATGAAGCCACGAAAAAATGGGTGCAAAATATTCTTCAAGGTGTACCTGAAAATAAAATCCCTCAAGATATTTACGGTGATTTTAGCCTATGGCAAGTGATGCCGTCTGATGATAATCCTTTTGGCTATAAGGGCCGAATGGTTATTATGGAACAGCTAGTTGTAACTGAGAATATTCAGGCGTTTTTGCGTGGTGATATACAAGATGTGCATGCCGAATCGATTGAACGTCAAGCTAGGGAAGACGGCATGCTTACACTATTACAACAGGGCGTGATAGCGGCTCTTCGTGGTGAAACAACTTTAGATGAAGTTAACCGAGTAATATAATTTACTCCAACAAGAAATAAGACAAAAAAGAAAAGACTCGGTAGAAATATACTGAGTCTTTTACTTAAGCTTAAACCGTGTATAATTATATCACTCCAAAAAACATAAATGCAATAGGTTTTTAGGGTTTTATATGGTTGTTTACATTTCAAGTATAACCAGATACAATTATTACTATAATGGTTAAGCCTAACATAGATAAAGTAAAATACGATCATCATCAAGCTGGCTTTACTATTATTGAAGTTGTTTTAGTGCTTGCGATTGCTGGTTTAATCTTTTTAATGGTGTTCATTGCTCTACCGGCACTACAGCGAAACCAGCGTGATACCGCTCGGCGCCAAGATGTTGGCCATGTTCTATCGGCGCTAAGTAATTATCATTCAAATAATCGAAATAACTTCCCAACCGTTAAAACTGGCAATTCGACCACGCCGGGTGGAAACACTTGGGGGTCGACTGGCTGTAGAAATTATAATTATTCTAATGAATTTAAGCCTTATTACGAAGATGTCCTATCATCACAAACCGTAACGGTCTGCATTATAGATCAAGCGCACACTGGTAGTGATGGTGGATTGTCGGTAGGTTATAGTCATTCTCGAGTTGATAGCACTATTGGTTTAATTCTAAAATCAAAATGTGATAATGAAAATAGTCGTTCACGCTACACGGCTGGCGCTGTGGCTTCGGCCGTAGTAAAACTTGAGGGTGGTGGCTATTTTTGTCAAGACATATAACTCGTAGTTTACCTCTTCTCAAAACAGTAAAACTATGGTATAATACCAAGGATCTAAATAAAAGTTTGCGATTTTAGAGATTAACTGGGGTTTAATTTCGGTTTTTGCGTCCCCTGAGCGCGCCGATGATTTCATAAAATTTGCATTTAAGGAGAAAAAATGAGCTTTGAATTAATCAAAAAAGTCAATGAATCACAGAAAAAACCAGCTGTTGTTGACGTCAAAAGCGGTGATACAGTTCGTGTTCACCAAAAAATTAAAGAAGGAAATAAAGAGCGTGTTCAGGTTTTTGAAGGTGTTGTTATTCGAACAGACCGTAAACAATCTCACACTTCTCGCATCACTGTTAGGAAAATTACTAGCGGTATTGGTGTTGAAAAAAGCTTCTTGCTACACAGTCCATTAGTTGAGAAGGTTGAAATTGTTCGCCGAAGTAAAGTTCGACGTAACTACCTTTCATTCCTACGAAACCGAAGTGGTAAATCTGCTCGACTTAAAGCCGTTCAGTTTGACCGCGAAGGTGTAAATACTCTACCTGAAACTAAAGAAGAGATCGTCGAAGCTGAGAAGCCAGCTGAAACTACTGAAAAAGCTGCTTAATTTATAAAAAAATTAGCAATAAAAAAGAGAGGCATGTAGCCTCTCTTTTTTATTGACTTAAGAATTATTGGTCAGTTTTCTTTGCTAACTTGACTACTGTCGTGATAGCAAATAGTGCAGAAATACCTACTAGGACATATATTACTTTAGCAATAACTGAGCCTTCTCCGAATAGAGAATCGACTAGATTGTAGTCGAATAGTCCAACTAATCCCCAGTTAATACCACCGATTATATTTAATATTAAGGCAATGATCTCTACTACCTTCATATATACTCTCCTTGTTAAAGTTTATGCTTTTATTATAAACCAAAATTTTAATAAAAACAAATTTGATTTAAGATTTTTTTAAAAAAATGTTAATATTTATATATGATATTAGGAATCGACGAAGTTGGCAGGGGCGCTTGGGCGGGTCCGTTGGTAGTTGGAGCGTGCGTTTTAAACAATGCTCACATCGAAGGCTTAACTGATAGTAAAAAATTGACTAAAAAGATGCGTGAACAGTTAAATGCGCAAATCTTAGAAAGCCCAGCTGTTGTTGGCTTGGGCTGGGTCTGGGCGGACGAAATTGATAAAATCGGACTAAGCGCTTCACTAAAGCTCGCTACAAGTAGAGCCGTAAAAGAGGTACAAGTTCAATGTAAAGAAACTGGAGTATGTTTCGATGAGATTATTATCGACGGCACGATTAATTTTTTAAAAGACACTAGATTGAGCGCTTATGTGACGACGCTTAAAAAGGCCGATTTGCTAATACCGAGTGTGTCGGCGGCTGCAATTTGTGCCAAAGTTGCACGCGACCACTATATGTATGAACTGGATGAAGACGACGAACTGCGCGACTTTAAATTTGGCTCACACGTGGGTTATGGAACGGCCGCTCATCGACAAGCTCTAGTTGGCCACGCCCCATCTTTACACCACCGAAGAAGCTTTAAGCCGATTGCGGTAATTCTTGATAAAGATATAGCTATAAAACAATCAACTAAATCTATCGGCGATAAAGCCGAAGATGAAGTTGCGAACTTTTTGGAACGTAAAAAACATATAATTGTAGCCAGAAATTGGCGGACGCGCTGGTGTGAAGTAGATATTATCACTAAATATAATAAGACGTATTATTTTACAGAGGTAAAATATCGCAAAAATGATGATTTCGGTGGCGGTGAAGCGGCTATCTCTAATAAAAAGCTAAATCAAATGAAGTTTGCGGCTGAATATTTTGCCCATAAAAATATTAATGATGGATCTAATCTGCAACTATGTGCGGCAATTGTAGAGGGTGAAGATTTTACAATAAAAGATTGGTTTGAACTTTAGCAGTTTTGTAAGATTTGGTTCATGGCTGACTTTTCTGTCTCAGTAACCCAAAGTCCGTATGATTTTTTGACTGATATCTGCCGGTTGATATATTGACATCGAAAAGGCTTATTTGGCGGCAGCCAAGTAGCAGCATCGCCATCGCCTTTTTGCTGGTTGGTTGGGCCATCTACGGCCAATAAATTTAGAGGGTCGTTTGCAAATTCTACCCGCTTTTCAGCCGATAGCTGCTGGGCACCTTTTTGCCAAGCGTCAGATAACGCAACAACGTGATCAATCTGAATAACACTTGAATTATCAGTTCTTGAGAAATTTATTTGCATTCCGGTGTAGGGATCATTTAAATTTCCAGTTAAAATTTGGCATTTGTCGTTTTGAGTTGTATCGGACAAATCGCGTTTAAGAATTTTATTTCTAGTATCACAACCATCGGTGTGTGTTGACCAGCCATTACCAAATTGACTTCTTTCATAACCGGTTTTTGGCGCTCGACCTTTTACCTCGAGACTGTCAAGATTACTAATCGCAACCGCCTTATCTATTGGCAAAGAACTGGTTTGTTGCCACGAATCTTCACTAAAATAAGTGATAGTGATAGACACTATTGCTGTAATTACGAGTAAAGCAGCTCTTCTTGCGCGTAAGCGGTTTTGCTTTTTTGTCATAAGTTTATTATAATATTTACATGGATGAAAAGCAAAGTAAATCGTCTTTTTTGGGCAGATTTTTAAGAAGTCTATTTAGTTTAGCTTTCTTTGCAGTCGTAGCGTTCTTTATTTTTAATAACGTTCACAATATTAAAGATTATTTTTATAATATAAATTATACGCCATCGTCTGATATCTCTCAACTGGCTGATAGGATAGAATTAACAGATAATTCGCGCCGAGTGTTTTACGCCACTCGACCAAGCATTGACGACGCCGATGAATTTAACAATAACTGCACTTCGGGCCACGAGCAGACGGCGGTTTTAGGCTGTTACGTCAATGATCGTATTTATATTTATAATGTCACTAATCAGGAGCTTGATGGGATTAAAGAAACGACCGCAGCTCACGAGTTGCTTCACGCTGAGTGGGCACGACTAAGTAGTGAAGATAGAGAAAACTTAAAGCAACAGCTCAACCAAGAGTATGAAAGAATCAAAACTCCAGCCCTTGAATCATTGATGAGTCAATATGAAGTTTCTGAACCCGGTGAGCACGAGAATGAACTTCATTCGATATTAGCAACTGAATTTAATGATTTATCGCCAGAACTTGAACAATATTATGCTAGGTATTTTAAAGATCGTAAAAAAGTTGTTGCATATTATGAGAGCTATAATAGTAAATTTGAAGAGTTGGAAAACCAGTCGGCTATTATTGCCAGCCAAATGGCGGCTCTAAAAGAAGAAATTGACTCTGGCAGTGACGCTTATCGCCAAGACTTAAACTCATTAAATGCGGACATCGTAGCATTTAATCAAAATGCACGCAGTGGTTATTATACGGATGAAAGCGACTTTTATTACGACCGGCAAGCTTTGCAAACTAGAATCGATTCCATCAATCAGCAGTATACGGATATTAATTCTAAAATCGATACCTATAATCAGTTGCGCACACAACTTGAAGAAATCTCAGTTAGAACTAATGAGTTAAATGAAAGTATAAATTCAACGTTGACGGCGCCGGCGGAGCTTTAAAAACCACTATATCTGTGGTAAAATAAAGCTGTGGCGAAATTAAAAACTAAATTTATTTGTCAGAACTGCGGTGCGAGCTACCCAAAATGGTCTGGCCGGTGTGATAATTGTGGACAGTGGAATACTCTCTTAGAACAAACTCAAGAGTCTATTGGTAAATCTGCAGTTAGTCGTAGTTCAAATTCTGGAAAAATATTAACGCCACAAAATTTAAAAGACGTATCCGCAAGCTCTAAACAAGTTAGATTCTCAACTGGGATAAAAGACTTAGATGTAGTGCTCGGTGGTGGGGTACTGCCAGCAGGAGTTTTATTAATTGCTGGACAGCCCGGAATTGGTAAATCGACTTTACTAATGCAAATTTCAGGATACGTGGCTAAAAACCAAACAGTATTATACGTTTCGGGTGAAGAGTCGGCCGAACAAGTTGCCCTAAGGGCAGCAAGATTAGGCGCAAGCGACGCGCCAAATATGCAGTTTGCAAGTAGTACAAGTGCTGATGATATCGCCGCAACTATTCGCGACAGCAAGCATGATTTAGTGATAGTTGATTCAATTCAGACGCTTGCCATGGATGAAATTTCAAGCGCACCTGGCACAGTCAGCCAAATCACAAATTCATCAAATTTAATTATTCAGGCCGCAAAAAAATCTGGTGCAGCAGTTATTTTGGTCGGACACATTACTAAAGAAGGTTCGATTGCGGGGCCGAAAACACTAGAACACTTAGTTGATGTTGTTTTGAATTTTGAAGGTGATCGATACGGCGGCTTTAAGGTAGTCCGAGCGATTAAAAATCGATATGGTTCAACTACTGAGGCTGCAATATTTGAAATGAATGACCAGGGGTTAACGATCGTCGAAAATCCATCAGCCGCACTTTTAGCGGAAAGGCAAAACACTGATGGTTCAATAATTATGGCAACATTAGAGGGCACTCGACCAATTTTGGTTGAAATTCAGGCTCTAGTTACGCCAAGCAATTTTGGTTATCCAAAACGCACATCAAGTGGCTTTGATTTAAACCGTTTAAATCTACTAGTAGCAGTTCTACAAAGACGCACTAAGCTTGATTTATCGGATAAAGACATCTTCATAAATGTCGTTGGCGGCTTAAAATTAAATGACCAAGCAGCAGACCTTGCAGTTGCTATGGCGGTTGCGAGCGCTGCGGCTAAACGTAAACTAAGTGACGGCGTAGTAGTATTTGGTGAAGTTGGTCTGGGCGGCGAAATTCGTTCCGTCGTTCAAGCTGATAGACGAATTGCAGAAGCTAAGAAATTAGGCTTTACAAATGCAATCGCCCCAAAAGTCTCAAATAAAACTGATAAGTTTATCACGCCAGTGAAAGATCTGCGCGAAGCTTTGGTTAAATATTTACAATAATATATCAAAACACAATAAAATTTATATAAAAATTTGAAAGGAAATTATGGAAATAATTTTACTAATTATAATAATTGCGATGTTAATAAACATCACGCTAAACAGTGGGAGTAAAAGTTTAAACTTTAGCAAGCATTCTGAAAAAGAACTACTAATTGATACATCGATTTTGATTGACGGCCGTTTCTTAGCGGCTGCTAAAACGGGTTTCATTGCCTATAAAATATTAATCCCCCGCAGCGTAGTCGGCGAATTGCAACTACTTGCCGATGGCGGGAATGATGAAAAACGAGTTCGAGCAAGGTATGGTTTAGATATTATTTCGGCTCTTCAAAGTTTAAAAGAGCTTGATGTTGAAATCTTACAAGATGGCGCTACGGCTAGTGAAGGTGTCGATAATCGACTAATCAAGCTTGCAAAAGAGCGCGGAGCTTTAATTTGTACAGCTGACTATAATCTAAATAAAGTAGCCAAAGTTGAAGGCATAAATGTTTTAAATATTAACGAGCTAGCGCAATCTGTTCGAGCTAGCTATTTACCTGGTGAAAAATTAATGCTTGATCTTGTGCAAAAGGGAAATGAGAAAAAGCAAGCCATCGGACACTTGCCTGATGGTACAATGGTGGTAGTCGAAAATGGCGAACAAATGATTGGTGCTGTTGTTGAAGTTGAGTTTATTCGGATGCTACAAACTGCAGCCGGTAAAATGATGTTTGCAAAACTATCTGGCACAAAATCACCAAAAATTGAAAAGCCAAAGACTATCGGTCGACGGCCGGCCCAAGGCAAGCCCACTAAGCAATCAGCCGCTAGAAGGATAAGTAAACCAAACACTCAGAAGTTATCAAACTCTGACAAACCCCAAGAGACTAAAGAAGTTAAGGAACCCGCAAAAAGACAACCAAGAAGCAACTCTCGTCGTCGAAAGACACCCGAAGACTCAATGGTTGCACTAGCAAATAAATAATATAAATTGAATTTTTAGTGATTGTTTGCTAAAATTAACGAAAGAAACGAAAGGAAAATATGGCAGATTTTAATAAAATACTAACCCCTGGTGATTATGAAAATGGAATAATAAATGTTGTGGTTGAGATCCCAACCGGATCGACTCATAAAATTGAGTGGAACCGTGACCTTGCAGTGATGCAACTTGATCGAGTTGAGCCTAAGGTTTTTGCAAAACCAACTAACTATGGTTTCATCCCTCAGACCTTAGATGAGGACGGTGACGAGCTAGATGTGCTTTTAATCACAAACGACCCACTTACGACTGGAATCTTCCTAGAAGCACGTATTCTAGGTGTGATGAAATTCGTTGATGATGGTGAAGTTGATGATAAAATCATTGCCGTACCCGCTGACGATCGCGACACGGATGATGCATATAAGACTTTAGAAGATTTACCACAACAATTAATTAATCAAATTGAATTCCATTTTAACCATTATAAAGACCTTAAAAAACCTGGCACAACAACAGTTGAAAAGTTTGCTGGCTTAAAAGAGGCTAAAGAAGTTATTTCCGAGAGTATTACTCGCTGGAACGAAAAATAATATAATAATAAAAAAGAAAATCCGCTTTTTAATAAGCGGATTTTTAGTTACTTCTTTTTTGATTTTGTGATAAATGATTTTAATCACTTCCTTCTACTTGTTCTAGTTTATTCTCTAAATCTTTTATCTTCTGCTCTAAATCTGAATTTTTAACTTTAGATTTAGATAAACGATTTTTTACTGCTGAAATTGCTTTTTCCAATCTAAAAATTTCTTTTGTTAAGGACTCTTTTTCTTCTAGCGCCGTTCGATATTCTTCGTATTGATTTAAATATTTTAACAAATTTTTACGAGACATCTCACCAGATTCGATGCGTTTATAGACACAAGGCCTTCTAGTTTTTTTAATCCATTCAAGAAAACCTTGTTTAGTTTTTGCTTCGACCAAAATTGGGTTCAACTTTTTTCTCTCACTTATACCATAAATTCTAGTAACTGGTTGAATTGATTTTAGCGTACCGCTTTTACTCATTTTCACCACTTCTTTCTAAAGTATTTTCGAGGAATCAAAAAATAAAGTAACTTTTAAACGTTCTAATCTCTCGATTTATGCTATATTATCCCAATAAATCAGCTAGAATGCAAGCTTGAGCGCTTTATTTTTTTAAAGAACTCTGCTAAAATCTATACATGGAAAAGGCAGAACTTATATCTTACGCAAAACAGTTCTACGACGAGCAAGAGCTAGAGCGATTATCTCGTGCGATTGATTTTGCAATAAACAGACACGAAGGTCAATTTAGAAAAAGTGGCGAAAAATACATTCGCCACCCATTGAAAGTCGCTGGAATTTTGGTCGAATGGGGGATGGACATCGATAGTGTTGTAGCGGGAGTGCTGCACGATACGGTTGAAGATACTGACACTACTATCAACGAGCTCGAGGAAGCCTTTGGTATAAACGTAGCTTTTTTGGTCGATGGTGTGACGAAAGTAGGACGGGCGCGCGCTGGGATGGATAACCTTGAGTCGTATCTACCACAAACAAAAGATAATCTAAGTAAACTTCTAATTGCGGTCGGTCAGGATGTACGAGTTGTGATCATTAAGCTTGCTGATCGTCTACATAATTTGCAAACACTACAATATATGCCCCCCGAAAAACAGAAAAAGATTGCCCGCGAAAGTTTGGACGTATTTGCACCAATTGCCGACCGTTTAGGTATGGGCCGTGTTCGAATGCAACTTGAAGAATTGTCATTTTCTTATTTAGACCACAAAGAATACACTCGTTTACAAAATGAAATGAGAAAACGACTAGGTAAAAGCACACGTCGCCTCGGTAAAGTTCGCGAACGCGTAGAAAGCGAACTCCGTGCGGCGGGTGTAGAATTTGAGATTTCTGGTCGCGTTAAAAGCATCTACTCACTACATAAAAAACTTCAAAAAACTGGTGGTGATATTGACCGAATTTATGATTTAATGGCATTAAGAATTATCGTCAAAAATAAAGAAGACTGTTATAGAGTGCTAGGAATCCTACATAGCATGTACTTGCCAATGATTGCCAGAATTAAAGATTACATATCGCTACCAAAACCAAATGGTTATCAAAGTCTGCATACGACCGTCATCACTCCAAGCAAGCTAATTGCTGAATTTCAGATTAGAACTGAAGAGATGCATGAATATGCCGAGCGTGGACTAGCCGCTAGTTTTCATTATCATGAGCAAAAGTCAAATAAGAGCTACTTAAAAGGCGAAACTTCGAAGAAAAATGGTTCTAGACAGGAAGTTAAGGGTAATGGCGGTCTTTCAAATGAACTACAATGGATCTCTCAGTTGCAAGATGTAGCATTGAGGCTGCGAGAGGGTGAAGAAATATCGCCAGATCAGCTACAGATTGATATTTTCGGCAATCGAATATTTGTATATTCGCCAAAAGGAGATATCTATAATTTGCCTGAAGGTTCTCTGCCACTTGATTTTGCCTATATGGTTCATAGCGACATCGGCAAACATGCCTATGCGTTTAAAGTAAATGAAAAGATTCATGCTTTTGATAAGTCGCTTAAAGAGGGTGACGTGGTAGAAGTTCTAACTCGTAAAACTTCTCGGCCAAAACAAGATTGGCTTGAGCTAGTAAAGACGTCTCATGGTAAAAGTAAAGTTCGAGCTCACCTTAAAAAAGCTGGTCTAATCAAACCAGTTAGTAACGCTGCGGCAATTCGAGCGCGAAAAGCTTCCGAGAAATAAAATCTTAAATAAATCTAAATAACTGAGCTGCAATATAGCCGATAAAAACTACCCAAAAACTGACATTTAAAAACTTTTGACTGCATTTTTTCATCAGGTTATTTATGAATGGAAAGATATAATAGACCATCAAAAGCGAAGCTAAGCCAAAAGCTAAAGAGTTGCGTAAGCAAACAAAACCGAATAAGTTAGCGAATTGATCACTATAATCCCAAAATGGATTATAACCCATAACCGCTACCACTAAAGCACCGCAGATAAATTCGATTATTGTGGCGATAATCACGCTAGCAATGTAGACTTTTATGGGCGATATTTTACCTTTTTGCACCATCGGGTATATGAACCATATAATGCCAAGTGCACCTAAGCCATATGGTGCAGCAACAACAAAAAATGGAATCGTATAAAGTGGAGACGGTTCGTTTATAATAATTAAAAAAACCGCCCAAACATATTCAATTAAGTGACCTAGAAAAGAGAAGACCCAATAAAACAAAAATGAATTTCGCCAAAACTCAAAAGTATTTTCTAGTTTATAAGTCGTTTTTATTGGTGTGAATGGATTGCGTTTTTTAGTTTGCGTCATATCAAGATTATATAGGTAAGTGCTGTTTTTCTCAAGTTTATTTAGTGAAATAAAGCTGGCGTTATCAATTAAAAAGTGTTAAAATATAAGCAAAAGCATAATTTTTAATAAAAAAGGAGAACTAATGGCGAAGAAAATCGCAATCAACGGGTTTGGGCGAATTGGTCGAAATGCATTTAAAATTGCATTCGAGCGAGATGATGTCGAGATTGTTGCCGTTAACGACTTAACAGACACAAAAACTTTGGCTCACTTACTAAAACATGACTCAACTTATGGTAATTATCATCATGAAGTTTCTTATGACGACAATGCTATCATTGTAAACGGCGAAAAAATAAAAGTACTAGCCGAAAAAGATCCAAATAGCTTGCCTTGGGCAGACTTAGGTGTTGAGGTGGTTATAGAATCGACTGGTCTTTTTGTTGATCCAGCTAAAGCGCGAGCGCATATTTCAGCCGGCGCAAAAAAGGTTATAATTAGCGCCCCAGCTAAGGGTGAAGATGCTAAATTTGTGGTCTTGGGCGTAAATGAAAACTCAGTGTCTGAGTCAGACGATATAATCAGTAATGCTAGTTGTACAACCAACTGTATTGCACCAATTATGGCAATTTTAGACCGTGAATTTGGGATTGAAAAATCAATGATGACTACAGTTCATAGCTATACTGCCAGCCAGCGCTTACTTGATGCGCCGGCTAAAGACATTCGTGAAGCCCGTAGCGCTGCTGAAAATATCGTACCTACTACTACTGGTGCTGCTATTGCGACTAGTAAAGTTGTACCCAATTTAGTTGGTAAATTTGATGGTCTAAGCATCAGAGTACCAACTTCAGTAGTTTCAATTAGTGATATAACTGCGCTCATCCACCGTAATGTCACAAAAGAAGAATTAAACGAAGTATTTAAGCGTGCCGCAGACGAGCCTTTTTATCAGGGTATTCTTGGTGTAACCGAAGAAGAGCTTGTATCTTCTGACTTTCGTGGCGATTCACATAGCTGCGTAATCGACTTAAAACTAACTAATGTTGTTGGTGGAAATTTGATCAAGATAGTTGCGTGGTATGACAATGAATGGGGATACAGTAATCGGTTAGTTGAACTAACGGCCGATGTTGCTAATAGTTTATAGGTTAATGATGAAAATATTTCTAGGAACAGACCATAACGGATTTTATCTTAAAAACGATATTTTAAGTTATCTAAATAAATTAGGCTACGACGTCGAAGATGTTAGTGGTGAAACTTTAGACCCCAGTGACGATTTTCCAGAGTTTGCGCACCGAGCAGTAGTTAAAATCAAAACTAGTGATGATAGCGATCCTCGTGCAATTTTGATTTGTGGTGGTGGCCAAGGTATGTGTATGGCAGCTAATCGCTTTAAAGGCATTCGGGCAGCCGTAATTTGGGACGCTGAGGAAGCGCGCTGGACTAGAAACGATAACGACAGTAACGTTCTTTGCTTACCGTCACGTATATTTGAAAAGCGTGACAAAACTCAAGAGTGGCAAGATATAGTTGAGACTTGGCTAAATACGCCGTTTGCTGCGGCGCCAAGATTTATTAGACGTAATAAACAGATAGATGAGGTTTAAAATATGATCGCACCAGCAATACTAGCTAATACTCCAGAAGATTATAAGGCTCAGATAGAGCGCTTACATGGCTTTGCTGAAAGAGTTCATATTGACGTAACTGATGGAGAATTTGCTGAAAATCTAACCGTACCAGAAACTCAAATTTGGTGGCCTAAAGAATGGAAAGTTGATATCCATATGATGGTGGCTCGACCAAGCGAACATCTTGCAACTATAATTAAGCTAAATCCAAATATGGTTATTTTTCACGGTGAAGTTGAAGAGGATTTAGTGCCAATTTTCGAAAAACTTAAGAGCGAAACTATGATAAAACCCGGAATTGCTTTACTAAGATCGACTGTTCCCCAGACAGTCGAGCCAGCAATTTTAGCGGCTGAGCATGTATTAGTATTTAGTGGTAGTTTAGGTGAATATGGCGGAAAAGCCAGCATGATGCAACTAGAAAAGATTCGCTTGATTAAAGCAATCAATAGCAACGTTGAATTTGGCTGGGATGGCGGGGCAAATCTAAGCAATGTATTTTCATTAAGTCAAGGTGGTGTAGATGTGATAAACGTGGGTGGGGCAATTGCAAATGCCACAGATCCAGCTGAAGTTTATAAAGCAATGTGTACTGAAATTAGCCGAAAAGGAACTATTTAATGGCGATAGATAACAATCAGGCACCTAAAATATTAACAGTCGGTGCAGCGATTCAAGATGTATTTTTAAGTAATTCGCCAGCATTTGAATCTATACGAGTTGAATCAACACACGATTTTACTGAACTAGAGCTTGGTGCTAAAATTGATGTAAACAAAGTCGACTTTTCGACTGGTGGCGGAGCTACAAATGCGGCTGTTACTTTTGCAAGACAAGGCCTACAAGCTTCATTTATGGGTGTGATTGGCGAAGACATTCCTGGGAATGCAGTTTTAGAAAATTTGGATCTTGAAGGCATCGACACTTCAAGAGCGGTTACTTCTAGTGATTACAATACTGACTACTCGACGGTGCTGCTTGCTCCTAATGGTGAAAGAACAATATTAACTTACCGTGGTGCATCGTCACAAATTGATACTTCATCATTTAAACTAGCTAGGGGTGAATTCGACTGGATTTATGTATCAAACTTATCTGGGAGAATGGATGCTTTAGATAAAATATTTACTGAAGCCAAACGAACGGGCGCTAAAATTGCCTGGAATCCAGGCAAGAAAGAGCTTGTTGAAGTTCAAAAGACGAAAGCTTTACTTGAAGACGTCGATATACTTTTAGTTAATAAAGAAGAAGCTCAGCATATTTTTGAAGGGGATTCATTAAAAGAGTTGGTTTATCATGCGTTAAATCTAGTTAATACAATCATAATTACTGATGGCCCCAACGGTGTTCTTGCCAGTGACGGTAAAACGATTGTTCGAGCTGGCATGTATGAAGATGTAACTTCAATTGATCGAACGGGCGCAGGCGATGCTTTTGGTTCTGGATTTTTGAGCCAATGGTCTCAAGGTGCAGATTTAAAACAAAGCTTATTGTTTGCGAGCGCCAATTCAACATCGGTTATTCAGTATATTGGTGCTAAAACTGGCATACTATACCGTGGCGCGGATCTACACCCAATGCCTATGCACGAAGAAGAAATTTAAAAGAAAAATAAGGAGAAATAAATATGAGATATCAAATTTGCGTATCAGGAGCAGCGTCCGGTGAGACGGTTGTTTATTCACATAAACTAGCCTTTCGTTTAGGCCAAGAAATTGCTCGCCAAGGCAAAACCTTAACCACAGGTGCAACGGTTGGCTTGCCGCATTATGCGGCTATGGGTGCAGTTAGCGTCAAGGGGCGAACTGGTTTAAGCATTGGTTTTTCGCCAGCAAGTAGTTTCCGCCAGCACGTCAACACGTATCGGTTACCCGTAAAAGAATTTGATTATATCAATTTTACAGGTATGAGTTATGTCGGTCGCGACACGCATTTAGTTTTAAGTAGCGACGCGGTAATTACGGTTGGCGGACGAATGGGAAGCCTACATGAGCTTGCTACGGCACTTGAAAGCCGTAAGGTTTGTGGAGTGCTTTTGGGTAGCAAAGGTTTAGCCGATTATGTACCGACGTTATTAGAAAACATTGAGAGCCCCGGAGTTAAGGATATAATCTATGACGACAACCCAGAAAGACTAGTCCAAAAAGTTATCGCCGCCATCGACGAGAAATATAAAGATTTCACGGCCCCAATCGATGATAACCACTTGTCGGCCAAGCGCTCTGGACAGGGCTGATACATAAACCTCTTAGGTGTAGTTCGTAGGAAGACAGCCGTTCGGGCTGTTCTCTTGACTAATGATTTTCTAAGTTGTAAAATAAATTCACGAACACGTTTAAGCTAAAATTAAGAAATAAAAATAAAACAATTAATAGAGGGTTCACGATAATAGAAGTAGTCCTAGTATTGGCAATAGCTGGGCTAATCTTTTTGATGGTTTTCATTGCACTCCCCGCTCTTCAAAGGAGCCAAAGAGATACACAAAGGAAGAATGACTTAAGTCGAACTTTGACTGCAGTCCAAAGTTATCAATCAAACAATCGTGGCCAATTACCAACCGATTGGGGAAGTTTCGTTAATAGCTACTTGAAGCTCGATGGCGATCAGTATAAAGATCCGGACGGATCTAGCTATGTTTTATGGGAATATACTATCGCTGCAGGTAAGCCAACTTATCGCACAAACTCGGTTGGGAACTCTGTAATATTCTTGTATAAAAATGCCAAATGTGATGGTGAGAATATAGTTGCCGGAGATGGCTCAAACAGGATAGCCTTTGCTATGTTTCTTGAAGGTGGTGGCGTAGCGTGCGAAAATAACTAAACTAGCCTTGTTAGTTTAGCCAAAACGCGCTAAAATATACTTATGCCTCCACGTGAGTTTAAGCTAAAATCAAAATATAGTCCAACGGGCGATCAGCCGACAGCGATCGCTCAACTTATTGATGGCTTAAAAAAGGGCGAGAAAGAACAAACTCTGCTTGGGGTGACTGGATCTGGTAAAACATTTACCATGGCTAACATTATTCAGTCTAAGCAAAAGCCAACTCTGATTTTGGCTCATAATAAAACTCTCGCAGCCCAACTTTATAGTGAATTTAAGCAATTTTTTCCGGAGAATGAAGTTCATTATTTTGTTAGTTACTTCGACTACTATCAGCCAGAAGCCTACATTGCTAGCAGCGATACCTATATCGAAAAGGATTCGCGCATAAATGAAGAAATTGAACGCTTACGCCACGCAGCGACGGAAGCGCTATTGACTCGCCCAGATACTATAATAGTCGCTAGTGTTAGCTGTATTTTTGGTATTGGATCGCCGGCATCATATACGGAAATGTCGCTTCATTTGGTTCCTGGTCAGCGCTACAAGCAGGATAAATTTATTCGCCACTTAAATGATATTCAGTATGATCGTAATGATATTGATTTTCATCGTGGAACTTTTCGTGTTCGTGGTGACGTGATTGATATTTTCACGGCCGGATCTGATCTTGCGGTAAGAGTTGAATTTTTCGGTGATGTGATTGATCGATTGACAACTATAAACCCTTTAACTGGAGAGATTCTAGAAACGCCACCTTCGTTTGATATATTCCCAAACAGCCACTATGCAACACCGCGTGAAATTATTAATATGGCAATTCCGCAAATTGAAGATGAGTTTGAGAAGCGCCACGAATATTTTGAAAAAAACAATAAGCTATTAGAGGCTCAACGCTTAGCTCAGCGCACGAAATATGATTTAGAACTGCTTAAAGAAACTGGTTTTGTAAAAGGGATTGAGAACTACACCCGTTATTTAACTGGTCGAGCTCCGGGCGAACAGCCAGCAACTCTGCTAGATTATTTTCCTGACGATTTTATGCTGATGGTCGACGAGTCGCATATGACATTACCGCAGGTGCGTGGAATGTTTAATGGCGATCGAGCGCGCAAACAAGTTTTGGTTGATAATGGTTTTCGCTTGCCGAGTGCTTTAGACAACCGACCGCTAACTTTTGATGAGTTTTATAATCATATCAATCAAGTGATTTATGTGTCAGCAACCCCCGGCGATTTTGAGCTAGAGCATAGCCCAGCGCCGGCTCAGCAAGTTATTCGCCCGACTGGACTACTTGACCCAGAGATAGAGGTTCGTCCGATTGACGGCCAAATTGATGATTTAATGGAAGAAATCCGTAAAAGAACTGTCGATCGTCAAAGGGTACTGATCACAACTCTGACTAAACGTATGGCAGAAGACTTGACGCTTTATTTACAAGAATCTGGCATAAAAACCGCCTATATCCATAGCGAAGTTGATACACTGGAGCGTGGTGATATTCTGCGTGATTTAAGAAATGGTGTTTACGATGTTTTGGTGGGGATTAACTTACTACGTGAAGGCCTAGACTTGCCAGAAGTTAGTTTAGTTGCGATTATGGACGCCGATAAAGAAGGCTTCTTGCGTAGTGAAAGCGCTTTAGTTCAGACGATTGGGCGCGCAGCCCGACACGTACAAGGTAAGGTGATAATGTATGCCGACAACATGACGCGCTCAATGAACGCTGCTATCAATGAAACTAATCGTCGCCGCGAGATCCAAGAAGAATATAATATTGAGCATAATATCACGCCAATGTCCGTCTCTAGCGAAGTGGGCGAGGGGTTACGTGCCATCATTCCACAAAAAGAAGATAAATCTAAGAAGCTTGATCTTAAAAAGATTCCACGCGATGAGTGGAAGAATCTAGTTAATGATTTAACTGGCCGTATGAATCTAGCCAGTGCTAATTTGCAATTTGAAGAAGCGGCCGAACTACGCGATCAAATCGCCGAAATTCGCGCTCGAATGATAAAATAGCGACATTCATTTGGTTTATGAAATGATGCTGCAACTTTGACATTATCTCTTATCGATGTAGCGCGCGAAGTTGGTAAATTCGTTTATTCAGCTGGTGACGGCAAAGTTGGTTGGGCACTGCGTTGTGAGTACGCTGAGGCGGCCACCGCAGTTTTAGTAAGCGGTGATGATTATAATCAAATATTTGAACTAGCTGGTACGCCAGTAACTTATGGAGACCTAGCAGTGGCTGTTAGTAGCGCACTTAATGAGGAATTTGAAATCTTATCACTTGATGCGCACGATCATAAGCGGTTCTTAATCAATAATGACGTGCCTGAAGGTGTGGCAAATTACTTAGTCGGTGCGCAGCAAAACATTAAGAACGGTATGCTGGATTATGAAAGCGATTATTTTAGAAAAGTCCTTGGTCACGACTTAACACCACTAACCGAAGCAGTCGCTGAAATTATAGAATAAATAACCAATTTTTTACGAAAATAGTTTGTAGGGGTATTTTTAGGCGTATTAACTAGGAGTAGTTTTTTATTGAGAAAATTCCCATCAGTATAAAACCAGAAGATTTTATGATATAATACTTTTATGAGTAAAATATCAAAAGATGAAGTAAAACACTTAGCAAGCCTCTCAAATATCTCTTTGAACGACGACGAAATGTCTAGCCTACAGCAAGATCTAGCTGGAATTGTTGAATATATTGAGCAACTAAGTGAGCTCGATACGAGTGGTGTGGAGCCAACTTATCAAGTCTCAGAAAATCAAAATGTGTGGCGAGAAGATAAAATTGATGATTATGGAGTAAAGCGCGACGCACTTGTAGCTCTAGCACGAGAAAATGTGCAAAATAATCAGGTGAAAGTTCCGAAGGTTTTGTAGGAGGACTATGGCGAATATTTTTGAAATTAAAAAACGTATTTTAAGTGGCGAAACGACTGCTGTTGAAGAAACGGAAGCAGCTCTACGTTTAGCTCGAGATAACGAAGATTATCATGCGCTGCTTAGTTTGACTGAAGAACGCGCTTTAGTTCGGGCAGCTGAAATTGATGAAAAGATTGCAAACGGTGAAGAACCAGGCGAACTTGCTGGAGTGCCATTTGTGGTTAAAGATAACTTTTTAGCTTTTGGTGCGCCTAGTACTGCTGCTAGTAAAATGCTAGAAAACTTTGAGACGCCATTTCAGGCAACAGCAGTTGAAAAGCTAGAGCAGGCCGGAGCAATCTGCATTGGTAAGTCTAACTTAGACGCATTTGCTCATGGTGGCTCAACCGAAAACTCAGCTTTTGGAGTGACTAAAAATGCGTTCGATCAAACGCGCGTTGCTGGTGGTTCATCAGGCGGCTCGGCTGTAATCACAGCACTAGATGTAGTTGCATTTGCGCTTGGTACTGACACTGGTGGATCGATTCGTCAGCCAGCCAGCTTTAATGGAGTTTATGGTGTTAAGCCAACTTATGGAACAGTTAGTCGATTTGGCGTAGTAGCCATGGCTAGTTCAACTGATACAATTGGCGTCTTTGCTAAAACTGCTGCTGAATCTGATCTAGTTATGCGAGTTATGGCCGGAAAAGACAAACGCGACATGATGACGGTTGATGATTTTTATACTGAAAAATTAAATACTCCAGTCATAAAACATAAAAAAATTGGTTTGATTTCAGAGTTTATGGACGAGAACGTAGATGCTGAAGTTCGCCAAAAAACACTTGAATATACTGAGAAGCTAAAAACTCAAGGCTACGAAATTGAAAATGTAAGCTTGCCGATGAGTAAATATTCTCTAGCCATGTATTATATAATTGTGCCAGCTGAAGTTTCATCAAACTTAGCACGCTATGACGGAGTTCGCTATGGCCTTCGCTTTAGTTCAGCCAAAACTCTTGATGAGATTTATGGCAAAAGTCGTGATGAAGGTTTTATGCCTGAAAACAAACGTCGTATTATGATTGGCTCATACGTGCTTTCGAGCGGATTTTATGATGCTTACTATTTGCAAGCGCAAAAAGCCCGCACATTGTTGATTAACGAATTTAATAAATTATTTGAAAATTATGATTTTTTGATTGGGCCAGTTTCGCCAACGCCAGCTTTTAAAATCGGTGAAAATACATCTGACCCAATTAAGATGTATCTAGCTGATATTATGACAGTTCCGCCTTCGTTAGCAGGACTGCCTGCTATTTCGGCACCGGCTGGGCAGTCCGGCGAAGGCCTACCTATCGGCGTTCAGATTATTGGACCAATGAAAAGTGATGCCTCAATCTTGGCTTTAGTTGAATCTGTGGAGGACAAATAAGATGAAAGTAATTTTCTTTGCGATTGCAATTTTAATCGTTGCGGTCTTACTATTTGTGGCGATAAGTTTAACTAAACCTCACGCGCCTCAACTAAATAAAGAAAAATACCAGCACAACTGGCTTAAAATATTTAATTCCGTTAAAAAAGATGAGCCTGCTAGTTGGCATTTAGCTATAATTAACGCAGATAAACTAGTTGATTCTGCGATGCG
>RRZU012364946.1_pt1 | contig 22064 bp, 19 predicted proteins | sample 2165561 | NCBI WGS metagenome assembly RRZU01 (sample SAMN10456909, study PRJNA506462) | wastewater metagenome | isolation source: wastewater sludge | place: USA: Moscow, Idaho | reverse complement strand
TGTTGCACACATGAGTTCGGAAAGTTCGGTGACGCAACTTTTGCCCATCACTTTTACTTTGTCATAGGTTTTTGTCCATTTTCCTGCGGGTGTAAATGCACAGGGATTTCCGTTTTTATCTAACGATTTATTTCAAAGAACGACTACTTTTGATAAAAGAAAAAGCACATAAAGTGCTTTTTTATTATTCTGTTTTTATTCTGCTTTTATGAACATAACCTTCTTTTCCTTCTTTGGTTTTAATTAGAAACCAATCGCCTGTATTATCTAAAACCTCAATATGTTCTCCTGATTTTATTTTTTGTAAAATTTCAGAAGTTGAGGTTTTATCTTTTCTGAGATTAGTATAACCATCAGAGTCTTGAATGAAATATTGTTTATTTTCATTTGAATTGTTTTCAATTCTGCACTTTTTATTTCTTTCGTTCTCTTCGGGAATTTCATTTATTTTATCACTCCAATTTGACTTCGTAATATCAATATTCTGTTTAACATCACAGATGTATTTTACTGCATTTTCAGAAACGTCAGACATTGTTTTGTAAATAATATTTCTGAGTATCCAATTATTATTTTGTGGAATAATATAATATTCTTTCTCATAATAACCCCTATCAGGAAAATAAGTTTTTACCATAAACCCTTTTTCATTTGTTATCGGATATATGCTTTCAATAATATTACCTCCATCTTCAGAAAAATTGGTGGTTTCTAAAACTAATTGATAACCGTTTCCTTTGTTTCCATAAAAGACAAATAAATCAGTATTTTCTTGGTAAGGTTTATTGCTAACGATTTTATCTAAAACCCCATCCTTATTTACATCAAATGTTTTTATAAAAAAATTGTCGTTATTTTCATAACTAGAAAAAATACCTCTTTTTTTGTCTTCTGAAATGTTGTTTGAAAGTATTTTTTTCTGAATTTGAACCCATTCATTAATAGTTGCTTCTCCTCCAACTCCTTTTATAAAATAATTGTTACCTTCCTTTATTATTTGAAAATTTGGCCTATTTAATATGCAACCATTTTCATTCCCTGAATAATACAATTCTAAGACATTATTTTTCATAGTAGCTTTATACTCTCCATTGCATGTTATTGGTTCATGAAATGTATTAGTTTTTAATATTGCTTTTTCTTTTCCTACATTCAGGCTATAAGAAATAGAAGCTGTACCTGTAGTTGTTTCTTCGGTTTCTTGTGTCACATAAAAGTTACCTTGGAATAATGAATCTACATATTCTTTTTTTTCTAAGTTTAAATTGTTAATTTTTTTACCTTTTTTATCATCATGAGTTTTACAACAAATAATGATTAAGAAAATTAATAATTTTATCAAAAATAGTTTGTTGATTTTTTTAAGCATCATAAAATAATTCTAAAATTAAATTTTCTTTACTATCACACCATTGAACCCAATATCTTTCTTTATTGTCATCTTCCACCATTAACCATTTTCCATTTATTTTAATTGGATAATAAAAACTGTCTTTATTACTTTGAATTTTTTTTGAGGATTCATCGGGTTCTAATCTCAAGGGATTCTCTTCTTCGTTAAATTCTACAGAAAATACTGTTAAAATGTGTTGTTGAATGGTTTGGTATGTGAAATTCGGATCAGATTCTTTGATATATTTTATTATCTTTTTATCTTCATCAATTACAATTTTATAATATTGATTCTCTTTTCCTAGATATTTAAAAACCAGCAAGCCAATTTCTGGATTTATAGCATAAGGATTTATACTATCATCATTAAATTTATTGTTAAAGGTAAAAGTCTTCCAAATAGAATTGTCAGTATTATAAATTGTCAAAACTTCATTTTGATTACCATTATTTTTCAATACTAAAAAAACTGTTTTTGAAATATTTTTTTCATTATTCGGCTGAATATTTTTTTTTATTTTCTTGACCATTGCAAGAAATACAACTTATTAATAATAAAATATTTAAAATTCTTTTTAGATTTTTCATTTTGAAATCTAGTAGTAAAGATGATAATTAACCATTTCAACATCTAATGATTCATCAAGATAATGTATTGAATCGGTTTTGATATTTCCCTCATCAGTTATACTTTTTTCAGTATAGGAAACTATACCTACAGTATTTCCTCGTAATGGGTTTATAGGAAAATATCGTATTTGCCATATTTTTTTTGTTTTAGTATCAACATAAGACAAACTATTAAAATATCCGAACCCATCTCCCGAAATATTTCTGTAAAATTGAATAGAATCTATTTTTTTATTTCCTAAGTAGGTGTAAAGATTAATTTTTATGTCTTTTTTATTGGAAGAATTTTCTTTTATTAATTTTATATTGACCGCATTCAATGATGAAATTTTTTCAGATTGATATTGGAAAAAATTCTTCAAATATAAACTGTTTTGTTTTTCTAACAATTGGGCGGTATTTCCAGTTGTTAGAGTTTTAAAATAGTTTCTTTTGGAAAGTGTGAAATCACCAACAAAATGATTTATATAACCATGTTTAGATTCATCAACCAAATGCTTATTATTTTGTTTACAACAAAAACTAAAGATAATCATTGAGAAAACAATAAAAATATTTTTAATCATTTTTTCCTTTTTTAAATGTTCCATCTGATAATATATTGAAGTAATTATTCTCAATGTTTTTAGTCGTTAATTCATCTACAGAAAAGTCTTTCAAATAAATTTTCAAATCCTTATTTATGTAAAAAAATCTTTTATAGCTTTGTACATCATCATAATTATTATAATAAATTATTTTAGAATCAATAAGCGAATGATTTTTACTGAATGTTGCTAAACATAAATAATTAAATGTAGATTTTTCGTTACCGCCTACCAAAAATGGTTTGTATTTATCTCCACTTTTATAAAGTTCTATGGAATAATTTGACATTGTTGATATTGTTTCTACATAATAAACTGAATCCAGTACTATCGAACCATCATAAAGTTTTAATAAAACACCTGTTTCTTTTGAAGGAATAGTAATGGTTTTATTTTTATTTTCTTTAATTGAGCTATAATACTCATCAGTATTTTTTTCAATAAAATAGAATATAGAATCATATCCTTTTTTTGAAATTTTGTCAATTGAAAATTCAGGATTAGTGTCATCAATTTCATCAAGATTGTTCCATTCTTTTGGGAAATTATAATCAATTAATTTTTTTTCTCCTAAAGGGATTTTCAGTAAAACTTCTATATTTTTATCATCAACTTCATTACTCGAATCTATCTTAGATTGGTTTTTAAATTGATTTAAATCAGTCTTTTTACAAGAAAAAAAGATTAAGGCAATAAAGCAAAAAATTATTTTTTTCATTTTTTATTCTTTTATAATTTTAACAATACTAGAATCAAAGTCTCCAGCGTGTAAATGATCTTCATGTCCTTTCGAATATTTTGTTCCTACTAAATTCGGATACCATCCTGTTTTTCCACGATAAATATTCTTGAAATTAAAATGCTTGAATGCATTTACTTTTTTTTGCTCACTTACTAAAGTTGGATAATATGCCGTATCTGCACTATCTCCATTAGGATGTGTCACACTTGGATAACTTGTTGCATCTTCAAAACACATTCCTGTACATAATACATCTGTTCTACCCAATGTTGCTAATGCACCTATAAAACCGGCATAACTTTCAGGATTACAATACCTTCTTTGAGAGCTTTTGAACGAGTAATAAACTTTTGTTTCTCCGTTATCATAGCTAAGAGTATCTTTCATTCTTACTAATTCCACTTTTCCACTACCTTTAGAATATTGTTTGTAACCATATTTTGTACCTTCAACGCAAATGTCTCCATTTGAATACACATAGGCTGTTTGTGCATTTCCTCCTTTCGGATATTGATATTTCTTAATATAACCTTTAGGAATAGAAGAAATGGTTTTTCCATTATTTCTTTTGTCAGCTAAGATAAATTCTACGGTACATATTTCATGTTCCTTTTTGTCTTTGTCATGATAAACATATTTATATTTCTTCTCATAACCTGATTTGATTGTTTTGGGAATATGCTTTTCAATTTTCCCATCATGATAAATATAGAATGTAACTATATCTTTGGCATTTATTGGTTTTTTGCTATCTCCATGATACCAATCATATCTAAAAAATGCTGCTTTTAATAACTTATAATTACTTTGTCTTTTTTCCCAGCCGTTTGGCATGTTAGTCTTTTCATTTCTTCCGTTTAATAGAACTGAAATTAATTCTAAATATTCATCCACATACACAGCAAGCTCATTTAATGATTTTCCTAAAGTTTTTTCTCCCCATTTTGTTATAGCTTGTGATTTAGGATTATTAGTCATTTTTTTATTTATGCTCCAAACCCAAGCACCACTATCAATAGCGTATTGCACATTATTAGCAACAATTTCTGGCGTTTTTACAATATTTTGGTCTCCTTTATAATCCGCATAATCTTTATATGGACCTGGGTCATTATAAAATTTATCATCTTTATCCTTTTTAACTCCAGTTAGTTGCAAAATTCCCCGCCCTTTGTATATACTTTGACTAGATGCATAATCACTTTTTGTTTCTTCTGATAAAGAAAAAGTCCCCGTTTCTTCACAAACCTGTGCAAGAAAATGCATTTTTTGTGAACAATGATTGATGTTATATTTTTTGAAAGAATTGTTTAAAGCTGTTGTCAAAGTTGCAAAAGATTTATCACTGATATTACATTCGGCTCTTTTACCACCTCTCAAAGCTTGTCCTTCCCAAATTGCTTCTTTACCCTTTAGCAACTTCACAAATATTCTCACGTCTTTTTCTTCGAAATCTCTGTTACAGAAACATTTGTCCTTAGGGTTTTTCTCAATTTCGTTTTTCTTAACAACTGACACACTTTTCACTTTTTCTACTTCTATCAAACCAATTTCAGAATCTACCCCAAATTTTCTTGAATTCGCTTCATCGCCTAAAGGAATGATTTCCAAAAAGTAGTTCTGTATTTTACTGTCGGGGTCAACACTTCCAAAATCAATCCCTTTTTCAAAAGTTTGCTTGGTAATCGTAAAACCGTTGGTATTACAAATATTTCCTGGTATTTGTATATTTCCGCTGGTATATATTTTATCATTCTTTCCATTGTCTTGCTCCCAGATTACATATTGCACAAATTTTTTCACCATGTTCTGTGTAGAAATCTGTATTTGCACATGATCACCAATAGAAACTTTGCTTAATCTCTGATTTTTAGAGTTCACAAAATAAGCATCTAATATTTTTCCTTTGGCATCTTTTCTTGGTGGTCGATTAGAAGTTCCTGAACCAATAAAAGAATCATCCTTTGGTTTCGGTTTATCATCTGGATTCTTTACATTTACATTCACTTTGCTTGCGCCATGTATTTTCCCTGCAAAGGTTGCCGTAACATAATATTCATGATTTGCACCTTCACTTTTATCGCCTTTCATCAAAAATTTATTAGCAATATTTTGTAAAACTTTCGGATTGGAAGATAAAGGAATTTTAGCTTCTGCAATTCCATGATGATTTACTGTAGCCTTGAAATTACCAGGTATCTGATTATTTTTGTTCACTTGCGCATCATGTCCTTCTTTTTTGGCATCATCTTCCCACAACTGAAATTCTACCGTTTGTCCAAACATTGCAATACAATGCGCTTGTGCAATTAAAGTATCGATGTAACTTGCTTTGTTGGGGTCTTTTGCGCCTCGGTTAAATAAAACAACTTTATCTATTTTCGGGATTTTACTATTTGTTGGAACAACAATGAGTTCACTAATTTTTTTAGCTTTCCACTCTTTCGAAATCGAATTTTGAGTTGCTTTGTACACTTCTAATCGAAATTCAATACCCATTACGCTTTCTCCAAATTTGAAAGTTACCTGTTTTCCAAATTTGCGTGGTTCTTGGGTAATATCAATCCAATTTCCGTCTTTTTGCTTTTTCCAAATTGCCCAAACATATTTTGTGTCTAATGTTTCAAACATTTGGAGCATATCGGTTACACTATAATGTTCCTCTATTCCAACAACGGGATTTTGTTTTCCTGAAATCATAAGTCAAATTTTATCCGTTATTCGTAATCTTTAGAATAATCATTCTCTATTTCTTTCTGAAACTCCTCAAAATCCACAATCGGATTGTAAACGTTCTGTTCTCTAGCATCAGCATTTTTTACATTGCTTTTACTCACTTCGCTTTGTTGCCCATGTTTCATAACCGTTATTTTTCCGCCTGTTGCACACATGAGTTCGGAAAGTTCGGTGACGCAACTTTTGCCCATCACTTTTACTTTGTCGTAGGTTTTTGTCCATTTTCCTGCGGGTGCAAATGCACATGGATTTCCGTTTTTTACAGAGCAACTTCCAAAAGGTGTTGCGGGTGGGTTAAACATTACATCATCTTCGGTTACTGCAAGGTAATCAGCTTGTCCTTCCTCGTCATTCCAATAATGTTTTTGGTGACTGGTTACTTTGAAGTTGGGAAACTTGGTTCCTTTATCACACATCGCCATTCCTTTTGGGATAACGAAATATTTACCATCGTGTTCTGAACTGCTCATAATTTTTATTCTTTAATGAGTGGAGATATAAAATTATTGAAAAAAAAAATCTTAAAATCAAAAAAACCAAAAAATTACAAAATTGTAGTAATTCTACGATTCGTTATTTTTTACGCATCGCTGTAATGCTTATGCTGTGGGATAAAATTGATTTGTCCTCAAAAGTTAAAATGATTTTTGCATCCGCAGAATTCAATATTTTAGTCTTTTTATCTGTAAAATAATTAAAATAAGCAAAAGCTTCGGAAGAATTATCGAGGATTTTATCAAGCTTTATACCTCTCAAAATATCCTGAATTGATATTTCTTCAGCAATTGTTCCCGTTATCTTGGTTGTTGCAAATTCGGTCTCTTCATGTTCATAGGTAGCATTGAAATTCATTTTTACAGGAAAAGAATTGGGTGCAAGATTTTTTTTATCTTGCCATTCATCGCTTTTATGAAACCAATTCATACTTGGGAAAAGCAACTGATAAAGCAATTGCGATTGGAATTTTTCGAAAACAACATCAGGATTTTCCCACATTTTTTGAAACTTATCAAAAAAAACTGTTGTTACTTCGCCTATAAAATCTTCTTCAATTTCTTTTCTTTTTTCTAAAAATCGTTTGCTATAAATTTCAGGATGAGCCAGTTTTTTCAAATTCCCTTTTTCATCCATCATAAAACCAATCGGACTTACGGCATCCATACAAGCAATTGTTATGGAACTTATTTTATCATCAACCGTATTTTTATTTTTCGTGAAATTTTTATTGCGAATTTGTACTATTGTTTCTTCATTCTCATCGCTAATTTGAAGTTCAATTTGATAGTTAATTTCTAAAATTTCATTAAGGTCATTTTCAAAAGTTTCTTTTACAGTATATTTTTTTTCATAAAATTCTTTAAAGAACTCTTTTGGCGGAAAATTTTGTTGATGTTCTTTTTTTCGTTCTGCTTTGCTTTTGTAGTTTGTAGGAACTAAAATTTTATTGATTCCTACGAAATTACTGAACCACATTAATCCAGCTTTTTTGTAATGCAGGTTATGAAACGCTTGAAGTTCTTCGGAACTCATTTCAAATCGTTTGGCGATTTGTGACAAGGTTTCATTTGGTTTTATTTCATAAATTTCAAATTCGTTATTCATAAAAAAGGAGTTAAAAAGCCGAAACTCATTTGCTTCGGCTTTGTTTTGATTTTATAAAGTTTCTCTCGGTGTCACCATCGGCATAAAATAATCGTTTAGCCAATAGAAAATTTCGCCGTTTTGTTCAATCATCACTTTAGGACTATTTTTGTTGTCCAACAATCGGTTTGCTAAAGTTTGATATTGTTTGAAATAAGCTTTCACTGCTTCTTTCGGAACTACTTTACCATTTTTCCAGCCTCGTAATTCGTATTTGGTAAGTAATTCTTCACCAGCATTGTCGAAACCTGTGGTAAATGCAACGGAATATGCCATCGCTTTTTTCTTAAAATTACTTTTCTTGAATCCCTCTGTTGAGATGTCATTTTTTTTGAGTACTTTCAAATAAGCATTAATAGCTTTACTCTGTTCAAAATCAGGATGATAAGGTTGGGTTTCCTGATAAATTTCGAGATATAATTTTCTAAGTTTATCATATTCTTCTTCGGATAAAAGAATTCCTTTTTGTACTGCAGGATAATAATCTTTGAAATTGTCATTATAGGTTCCTTTTGCAAGGAAAGGATTACTGTAAGTAACAAGTTGAGCTGCCGTTTCTACCGGAATTTTTGAAGGTGCATCAGGAAATTGACCTGAAAAATCTTTTCTAAATTCTGTTTTAGAAGCGCCAACAACTGATTTAAAATAATTCGTTAATGTACGATCGTTTTCTCTGTTTTGATGGGTAACTTGGTTAAGCAAACTGTCCAAAGATTTAGCAAGAAATGCACTCGAATTGATTTCTCCTTTTTTAGGAAAAATTACAAATCCTTGTGTCATACTGGTTTTAGGATAATCTAATGAAAATACTCCTTCTTCGCCTTCTTGTAGTTTATAGTTATTTCTGTTTCTTACAATGTTTTGATCAATTGATCTTTCTTTTTCTAATTCAGCAATATTTTTGGCAGTATTGGTAACCAAATTTTCTGAAAGAAGTACGAAATTATTATACAAATCTGAAGCTCCGGAAACACTTTGATAAGAAATAATTTTTGCTCTAGCTTCGGAAAGGCTTCTTACGGCATTATTAATGTAACCTCCGTTTCCTGCTGTAGAACCTACTAAAACCACAATATTGGTTTCGTCACGATAAGGCGTTAATAAATCTCCTGCAATGCTCAATCCTTCTTGCATTGGTTGTCCACCAGAACTATTACATTGGGTTTGGCTAATGTTTTGTTCGATAAATTTTGCAGCCATTTCAAAATCTTTAGAAAGCCCAGAAACTGCAACATTATCACCACAAGGATTATTTTTATACAAAACAGCGCCAAATTCGATGTTTTTGTAATATTCAATATTTTTAAGTTTCAGCTGTAAATCCTGAAAAGCCGATTTTGCCATTGCCGTATTTTGTGAATTTTCATTACTGATATCCATCACAAAAACAATGTTAAGACTTCGGTTCTTTTTAATAATTTCTTTATAACGATCAAAATAAAGAGGATTTCCCAAAACATTGTAAACGAAATTCTTACGATAATCTAAAGAATTAGAGAAAAATTTAGCATTTTTATCTTTATCCATTTCGGAAGGAGACACCGCAATTAGATTTTCTACAGGAGTTCTTTCATAGGAATCAGAAAGTTTGAAGTAACTATTGGCTGTAGAATCTGCTGCACCATTTTTATGCAAACTCAAATCATTTTCTTCCGTGTATTGATAATCTGGTGAAACCCTTAAACCAGTTCTGTCTCCCCAAGGTGAAACCATATTAGAACTTACCCAACCGTAAATATTTCCTTCAATGCTGTCAATTATAACAGAAGGAGATTTTCCGATTAAATATCTTTTGCTATTTTCTGCATGTTTATAAATATAAACCAGTTGTCCTACAGGAAGTTTTATATTTGCTGTTTTCCTAAGATCTGGAGAAGTAAAAACAAAAACTGAATCATTTTTGATATATTTTTCACCATTTTTTAGAACATCAGAATGACTTGGAACTAACGCTGCTTTAATACTAAATCCAGTTTGGCTATTTTTTACTGCATTGGTCCAAAGAAGTAGCTGGTCTTCGGAAATCCAACCGTAAGTTTTCACTGAATTTGCAGGAAGTTTTTTTAATAAAGCATCAGGATTATATTGTGCTACTTTTACTAATCGCTTTTGCGGTCTGCTTTTTACAATCAAAAGAGGTTCTAAAAATTTAATCTCTTTTGGCGATTTTTCATCTCCTGCATCCATGAAAACGGTATTATTTTCTCTGTCTGAAATAACAACCCAAGGTTCTTCTTTTGCAGGAAAACCAGTGTTTATTTTTAAATTTTCGATACTTCCATAAAATGAAGATTTTGGAGTTTTCTGCGAAGGAATTTTAACATTACACCCGATTAAAAGATAGGCTGCTCCTAAAAAATAGGCTGCATTTATATATTTACTTTTCATATCTGTATTTTTATTGTTTACTTTGTTTTACTTCTACTTTGGTTACGCAGTTTTGTCCTGTATCAACAGTAGTTTTCACTTCCTGTATCAGGTTATTTTTGTCAAACTGTAATCCTGTACAATAGTAATAGAAAGAGTTATCTTTATCATTAGCCGTAACAGAAACGTTGTTTTTTCCACATAAATAGGTGCTTTTCAAATAATTGTAATGAAAATTGAAATTATTTCCATTCGCAATCTGTTGAAGATGATATCGGAAGTCATCATTTATTTTACTAAAAACTTCCTCTTCTGTAGGTGGTGGTGGAGCAAGAACTTCTTCTTCAATTTGTGGATACGCCGGTAAAACTTGGATTTGATGTGTAATAGGTTCTTTATCGGTATCTGTATATAAAGTAACGATGTAATTTCCTGGAGTTTTGAAAGCATAACTTGCCATTTGTGTTCTTGCGTCAACATTTCCGCTTTCGCCGAATCGCCATGTAAACATTTTTGCTTCTTCGGTTTCTGCACGGAAAAAAACATTGGTAAACTGCATTGCTTGATTCGGTGCGTCAATAATTGTAGGTTGCAGTTGTTTTTCCTGTGCAACTTGTGCTGCTGCAGAAACTACAACATTGAAGGTTTTATTAAATTTATCATCAACAATAAGTGTTACAGGATAAAAACCAGCTTTTGAAAAAGCGTGTTCTCCTTTTTTCTTATCAGATTGATATCCGTCACTAAAAACCCATTTTCTAGATTTTCCGAATGGTGAATTGTCTTCAAATTTCAAAGTATCTCCAATACTAAGCGAGATTGGATATACTGTTGCCACGATATCGTCGGAACTAAAGTCCTTTTTCCGTGTTGCCCATAGAATTAATGCGGCAAGAAGTACCACACCAGCAGAAATTAGCAAAATGTTCTTCCTGTTTTTTTGTACGTAGTTCATAATTTTTAGTTGTTTTAATCATTTGTTTTTTTCATAATCATCATTAACGTTGCATTATTTGTTGATTTTTGTCTTTAAATCGTATCATACAGTCTTGTAATTGTCTGTCAAACTGTTGTATATTGTCTTTTACGGTTAGGATGCTTTTTTTGTCTTGATAATACATTTCATAAAATTTAGAAATCTGAGGATAAGATGCTTTTCTGGGATCGGTTGTTGTAGCTCCTTCAAAAGTTCTGTTGATTTCGCTGATTCCGATTTCGATTTCGTTGTTTTCTACTGGGGTAGATTTTTCGGGATCCATTTTATCAATTTTCACAAACGTACTGTCCATTTTTTTCTGAATGGATTTTTGTGCGTCATTAAACTTGGTTTTATCTTGTAAAATCATCACCGAATGCATATCTGCATCAGAAAATGGATTTCCTGCTTTGTTTAAAACAATAAATGAAAGAATCAACACCGCTAAAAAGAGCATTCCCATTAAATAAAGGAAATAGTGTCTTTTTTCTTTCTTGGATAGTGTAATACTTATTTGCATATTGATAATTATCTGTTAAATAAACTGCCTTTTGGTGCTGCCTTTTGTTGTTTTACTTTAATCTGAACATTTGCTCTACCCACTTTTCCATTACAATCTTGTAATTGACCAAAAATTGCTTTTTCTTGGCTGGTTAACTTCATCAATTCACTTTTGTAGGCAATAATTGGGTCGATATCTTTCACAAGTTGAGAGTAATGTTTGAGTTCTACCAAACTGTCTTCACCTATAAAAGTTTTGCAATCTCCTAAATCTTTAAAAATCTGATTTCTTAATTCTATCTGATTACTGATTTTGTCACTATTTAGTAATGTTAATTTATAGTAAATACTGTCCATTTTTATTTTGAGAACTTCATTTCTACCAATAACATTATGATAAGCATCTAGTTCTTTTCTCATTTCTCGGTTTTGCAAGTCAGAACTTTTAAAGAAAAGAAAAATTGATGCAAAACTAACCAGCGTTAATGCCAAAAACGAAAGAATAAAATTGATTGTTCCTTTCCTTACATCTTTTCTGTTGAGTGTTTTTTGTCCGTATGAAATCATTTTTTAATTTATATACTTGAATTATAATATCCGTTTTCTACACAAAATCTGGCTAAATCTAATTTACTTTTTAGCCCAAGTTTTTCGGTAAGTCGATTAATGTAAGTATCGATTGTTCTTGCACTTAAATTGATTCTATCACCAATTTCTTTGTTACTGTAACCTTCGTAACACAATTTTATGATTTGTATTTCGGTTACTGTAAGTTCTTGTTGCTCTCTTTTTTGGCGTTCCATATATTCCTGAACGCTTTGAGATTGCAACGCCCATTCTTTTTTGTAATCATCATAACTTGTGTTACTCGAAAGGATACAATTTTTCAAAATATCTTTCAAAATAATACTATTTTTTTGGCAGTAGAATACATTTGGAATTCTACCCAAAATTTCCGCCATATCTTCCTGATAAGTTGCGGAATAAGTAAGAATCGGTGTGTCAGTATCGGTTTGACGAATATATTTAATAGCTTCTAAACCCGAAAGTACAGGCATAAACAAACTGATAACAAAAACATCTTCTTGTTTCCGATAAAGTCTGTTGATAAGTTCGTTGCCATTATTGCATTCGTTTGTCACCCTAAAAAAAGGGCTTTCTTGCAAAATTTTCAGCAAAAATTGTTTGAAGTAAAAATCGCTGTCAGCTACGGAAAAACGGGTAATTGCATTTGTGTTTTTGATCATAGTTACTAATTTTTCATAAAAAAAATAGAGCTTCTATAAATTTATGTGTTTTTTGAATTTTATAGCTTAACATATATTACTTTTTGGAAGTGATTTTATATTAAAATATTTGTTACAGCTGGTTTAATCAATCACACTCCAACCTTTTTTCGGGTCGTTTGTGGATTTTACTTCTTGTTCGTTTACGATGATGTTTTCTTTGCGTTGTCCGATATAATCTAATTCGCTTAGTTTTCCTAAAATTTGCTCTAAGCTTTTCAGCATCATTTGAATATTGAAAAATACTTCTCCGCTGTCATGATGGCTGTAATTAATTTCTGCCACATTGGAAAGTTGATTCAATAAAGTGTGAGGTGCAACTTCGCTCCATTCCAAACTGTAGTTTAGCATTTCTTCCAGTTCGGCAGGAATCATAACTTGGGTGTCGTTGTAGATTTGCAAACCTAATTTTGAGAAAATATTCATCATGAAAATTGGCGGCTGATTATTAACCACATTTTTGAAACTGAAATAATTTTCACCCATGTGCTGAATCACAGTTCTACAAACGGTTTTCACATTATTTGCAAGCTCGTTATTTTGATTTTTGTGCGCTGTTTTTTGAATAATTTTAAAAGCATAATGCCTTAAATTACTCATTGAATGAGAATAGGTATTGTAATATTCTACCAACTTCGGATGACTTTGAACGGAGGTACAAGGTGGAATAAAATTATTGTCAATTTGAGCAATTCCTGATTTTATAGCAACTTTTCCAAGAACCAAATAATTTCCTCCGGAGTAACTGCTATTTAAAATGGAAGTTTCTACCAATTCAATTCTGTAATTGGGCTTTGTGAAAGGATGTCTTGGCGGAATTTCTTCTGAATCTATTTCCCCAAACGGAATTTTTTCGAAAGGATTTACAGAAGCTAAAATATAAAATTGTCCTTCTGCTTCTTCCTGTTCAGATGCAGTGTTTTTGGTAAGATTTCTAATATTTACTTTATGTTCCGACATTTCAATTCGAAGACCTGCCATTGTAACTGCCGTTAATTTTTTGATGATTAACTGCGCATCATTGGTTGCCGTATTATGAATTTCGTAAATATTTTTATCAGAATATTGATCTGAAACAGGCAATAAACCGTAATTGAAAGGATTTACAGGTAATGAATTGGCATCTCTGATAGAATCAATGATGTAATTTTCCTGTTGTAAAAAGTGTTCTCGGGAGATTTTCATTCCATCTACCCAATTTACTGCGTAATGTTTTATTGGCTCTATCATTTTTTGTTTTTTTTAATTTATTTTAAATTTTATCTTCCTTCTTCCTGATGATGAAGGACTCTTTTACAGATGACGGTTTCGTTTTCTGTTAGTGAATTATTGACGATATCTTTTTCGAAATCAATGTATTTTCGCATGCTGAAAAACGATTTTTTGACATAGAAAATCCAGAAATAAGGCACTCCGTTTTCATCAATTAATTTTATTGGAGAATTGCCATTTTTGAAATTATAATCATCTACCACCCGAAAAAACCAATCGCCATAGGTAATTCCTGAAGGCATTGTTTTGGCTTTAATGTTGAATCTTTGTGGATCTTCTGCATTTTTACTGAGTTCTACATTCAGAACCATTAGTTTATCAAAATCTATCCCTTTAAAATCATGAGGTTTTTGTTCTGCATCGTATTGCCAAGTTTTATAAATATCAAAAGGAATACTTATAAATTGCAGATACGAGTAATAAAAAAGTAGCGGAACCATAAAAATTATTGCGCTGGTTGCTGCTAAATATTCGTTTCCTAATCCGTTTCCGACCCATTTAAAAATTACGGCAAAAAGATAACCCCCTGCAATAATGCACGTAATTGTCAAAATAACTTCAAAAAGAATCGCTTTCCACATAATATCAAAATGCTTTCTGAAATAATGATGAAGCAGATTTACATGCAAAATTCCGACTCCTAAATAGTACAACATCGCAAAAAGATACCAATACGGATTAAACTGATTTCCTGAAAATCCTAAAAATCCGGGTAAAGCAATTGCCAATCCGCAGAGTAAAACATAAATGATGATGGTCTTTAACTTAATTGCAGGTTTCCCACGTCGAATGGCACTCATCACAAAAATCATGATGGCTGCAAAAAGCGGCATCAATAAGTACCTTAAAAATATTCCTTTAACGGAAGTGAATTCCATAATTCTTTAGCTTTTTTATGTCAATAAATATAATAAATTTTTCATATAAATGAGCTATAACCTAAACGTGTAGCCCTATCTTTAGTTTCAATTCGAAAAGATTCATCGGTTTTTACGGTGATGAAATTTTCAAAAATTCTTACCGAAACTGGCATCAAATAATCATAAATCGCCTGAAGCAAATCCCGAAAAGGATGTCCTGGAATGTATTTCAATATTTCTAAATAAGGAATCGGACCAATATTAATTTGCCAATTTCTTTCCCCATCCATGTGTTCTCCATTCGGAATAAATGTAATACCGAGTCTTGTTTTTCCCAGTCTGGTAAAGCCTTCTTCATCATCTTTATGGTTGATAATATTGGCTTTAAAATCAATTTTTACTGTTGTTTTCAGAAATGCGGTCAGAAAACGCTCTATCCAACTTCTATTCCCTCGAACTTCGTGTAGAAAAGGAAGAATGTAGAAAAAAGTTTTTGCTGTTGCTCCATCAACTCTTGTAAGCAATGGCCAAAGTTCAGAAAGAGTATTGATTAAGACATCAGATTTTTCTGCAATATCAAATTCTGTTTCTTTTAATAAAGCAGCAATTTCAGTATTAAATATTTCAATTTCAAAAGGTTGGAAGAAATTTCTTGCGTTTTCTTCTACCTGTTTTTGTTTTCTGATTTCATTTACAACACCTTCAACATTTTTATTGTAATTCCCAAGAGAAGGTGGGTGAAAAAGCCCTTCTGGAAGGTAATCGTAAATACTTTCACGGTAGGTTTCCATCACCACTGTTTCCTCATCCAAACCATAATTGTTGGTATAAATGCTTTTTACGTCTTTTACATATGGTCGGTCATTAATCCCAATTCTTTTGATAAAAACATTGGAATTGATGTTATAATATTTCAACAAATTGGTTGCAACCGATTCCAGCTTGAAGTCGGTTCCAAGTGTGTTGTAATTTAAACGTTCGATGTACGTAGTATCGGTCTTCATTTTTTTTAAAATTTAGCTTTCCAAACGTACTGCATCTTCTTGAATGGTAATTCTGTATTCCACTCCGTCGATTGCTTTTGATTTGATGTTATTTTTAAGAACTTCTTGCATATTATTCCAATATTTACTTCCGTAAAACGAATAATCTTGTATCACAATATTAATATCTACCGTTCTTATAAAGCCTTCTTTTGGCTTATCGCTCACCATAATTCCCCTTTTTACATTAATGTTTTTCAATTTGTCTTTTAGGGTCATTCTGCAATAATTTTTCACATCTTCCACAGAAATAATTTTATCTCTTGTTGTTAATGCATATTTGTAAGCAAGAATGGTGTCGGATTGTTTTTGTTCTTCAGCTCCGCCTGTTGTTTCTGTAATCAACGTGATGTGTTGCAGTTTTTTTTGAGAATAAAATTCGGTTCCGGGACGTAAGTTATTTGCCAAAGTACAATGAGAAACCCAAAAAGTTGCATAAGTGTGTGCTGCGTTTTCCAAAGGTTCAATAATGACATAATTAATGTCTTCTTGAAGTTCTCGGTTGGCAATTTCCACTTTTTTCATGAGGGTTTTCATTTTTTCTGAAATTTCACCCAGAACATCTTTTACTTTATCACGGTTAATAATGGAAAAAGCGGCAACTTCATCTCTCAACAATTCCATAATATGAGACATTAAATCGGTTGCATTACGACTGGTAAATCGTTCCATTCCACCTTTACGAATGGTATATAAACCACGATCCATACTATCATTTGGTGTAAAAGGAATTTCGAAATAAGATTTTCCTTGTCCATCAATAACCTCATCTACATACAAGAAAAATTCGTCTTCATTTGTTTCCAAAGGAATATTATTTCCCATAATGTCCAATGCATATTCCGTTTTTTTCCAAGCTCGGTTGTACACCGGGAATGCGTTGAGTACAAAAAGGAAATTTTCTAAAATTTCAGCAGAATATTGAGGCGGAAATTCCATCTCGAGCCAAATATATTTTTTGTTGCGGTAAGCTTCCCAAACAGAACTTCCATCATCCAAATCTTGTGGTAATCCTTCTTTGATTTGTTTGAACATACTTGGATAAATCCCTTCCAATTCAATAAATCTGTTGTTGTAAATGTTTTTTACATCGTTTTTTATTTTTTGACGAATCGATTGTTCTTCAAAAATACTTTCAAAACCTTCAGATTCAAGACCTTCAACTTCTGCAATTCTCTGATTGACAATTAAAGGAATTCCGTTAAGGGTTACATTGATGTGTGGGAGTAATTGATAAACAAAATCAATGTTTTCATACGTCGGATTAGAGCAATACAACGTTATTTTTTCAGGAAAAGCTTCCGAAGTATAATCGCTGACATCAATTGCCAATTTAATTTTTCGATAATTTTCTACATCAACAGGAAGTCTTGTTATCGGAATTTTATTAAGTTGATTATCAACACTATAAACAGTATTAGCAACAATCATCATCCCGGTTTGCGCTTTTAGAAGAGCAATATTTTCAACTGGCGTTAAAGAAACCTCAACTTGTCGGTCTGATTGGTTTTTTCGTAAAGAATTGAGTTGTTTTTTTAGGAAAAACTCAGAATGTTCCATCAAAATTTCTCGGTCTTCTTCCGGCATACAAAAAGCAATTGCATGGGAAGGAGTTGGATGCGAATATTGTGAAGGCGTAAGAAGTTTTGCCAGTTTTTCTAAGATTCTTCCGTTGACGCTTTGTATTTCATTATTCGCCTTAAAAACTTCGGTGCTGAAAGCATCAATAAGAAGTTTTACAAACGGATCCAATAACTGCATATTCTTTACGCCCCAAAGTTTGGTAGCATTTTGAAGCATTCTGGATTTGATGGCTTCTTTAGAATAAGAATGGTTATTTATATTCATAATTCTTTAGTATTAATCGATCGACATTGGGCTCAAAAATAATTCGGTAGAAAAGTTAAAATTTTCTCCTGTTTCTTCCATTTTTGCTTTAATGACCACACGAACTTTTTTCTTAACTTCGGTAAAGTTTCTGGTTTCATAAGTGTGTTCTACAAAACTGACATACGCTTCTACAATAGGGTTTGCAAGACGTTGCTCATAAGCCAAAATCTGACGGTGAAGACTTTTAACAAAAATATTTTCCCAAACTGCAGACGAAATTCCGTTATCGAATTCGGTGTTCCAAACATCGTTGCCATAATTTTCATCATATCGGTTTTCGCCTTTTTTTGTGGTGATCAGTAGCATGATATTTTGGGCAATGCTTTCACCAACATCGCAAGTTTTTATATAACCATCGCTCGTCATAACAGACGAAGGATTGAAAGGCATTTTATAGTTGGGTAGTTCCATCATTTACTTTTTTAAAGAACTGTTGAGTAATTTGTTCTTATTAATTTTAAATTCAATCATCATATTATCGGGCAAAAAAAACTGACTTTCTCCCTTTTCTAAAAGGTTTTTCTCAATATTTGGATTCCAGTTTAAAATTTCGGTTTTTGAAATTTTAAAAAAATCTGCAATAACGTCTAAATCGTATGCCGCATTAATGGTAGTGTCACTTAATCCATCTTTAATAACAAGATTAGAAGTTTTGGCTTTGCTAATTTTTTCAGTTTTAGCGACCGGTTTTGCTTTGGTTGCAACCTTTTTAGCTGGTGTTGGTGTTTTGTAATAATTACTTAAAACCTGATCCAATTCACCTGTTGCATAACATGCATTTAGGAATTTTTTGACATGGTTTTGAGTTTCCAAAGGAAGATAGGCGTCAAAATCAGTGTATTTTTTTGAGCCCGCTTTATTCATCGCTTTTTGAATATTTCCTTCACCACAATTATAGGCTGCAACTACGGTTATCCAATTTCCGTATTTATTGTAAAGATTTATCAATGAAACTGCTGCAGTTTTCGTGCTTTTGTACATATCTGAACGATCTTCGTCCGAAAGTCCGTATTCATTGGCATGATCTACCATAAATTGCCACATTCCTTTTGCACCTGCATGCGAAACAATTTGATGATCCAAACCAGATTCGATAATGGCAAGATTGCGCATGTGTTTCGGAACGCCTCTACTTCTAAAGGTATATTCAATAAAATTCACCAGTTGTCTATTATTTTTGATGATGCTTTGGTAATGCCTTACACTTTTTTCCGAGGTATCGGATGCGGTAAGTTGCTGAGAAAAAGCATCAAACGAAATAAGAAGACAAAAGATGAGGATGGTGTATTTTAGGCTTCTTGGTTTCAATTTTTGTTAACTAAATTTATTTTATTTCTAAGGAAAATGTTTCGTAAAAATTACTGAATCTTCCAATTCAAATCATTTTCATCTGCATTCCATTCCACCAGAATATTTTGTCCGTTTTTCACTTCTTCCCGTACAATTTTTTTGGAAATAGGTCTTGCTAATTGAGAGCGAATGACTCCAGAAATTTGTCTTGCTCCATATTTGCTGCTAAAACCATTTAATGCGAGATTTTTTACCGCCTCATCACTTATTTCTAGACCTATTCCGAGTCTTGTTAACGAGTTTCGAAGTGCTTTTAACTGAATTTTGAAAATATTTTCCGCCATTTCTTCTGTAATTGGCGAAAAAGGAATAATCTCTGTAATTCTTGCTAAAAATTCGGGACGAAAACGACCGGATTCATTCATAATTCGCAATAAATCTTTTGAACCAGGTATTTCTTTTCTCTCAAAATATTGTACAATTTCTTCGCTACCAATATTGGAGGTAAATAAAACCAGTGAATTGCTAAAATCTCCTTCTTTTCCTAGTTTATCAGATATTTTTCCTTCGTCCATAATTTGTAAAAAAACATCAAAAACAGAGGAATGTGCTTTTTCAATTTCATCAAATAAAACAACGGCATAAGGTTGCTGACGAATTTTATTCACCAACATACCACCTTCTTCATAACCAACATATCCAGGAGGAGCTCCGTACAATAATGCAGCGGAATGTTCTTCCTTAAATTCAGACATATCGAAACGAATCATTGATTTTTCGTCATTAAAAAGCAATTCTGCCATTGATTTTGCTAACTCGGTTTTTCCTGTTCCTGTAGGTCCTAAAAGAAAGAATGAACCAATTGGTTGTCCAGGTTTTGCCAATCCGCTTCGGTTTTCGACAATCGCATCTGCTAAAATTTTCAAGGCTTGATTTTGCCCGACAACTCTTTTCTCAAGCAATTCTTCCATATTCAGAAGTTTTTCCTTCTCACCAGATTGAATTTTCCCAATCGGAATTCCCGTTTTGGAAGCCATAACTGCAGCAAGTTCTAATTTGCCTACTTTTTCGCGTTTTACGGCTGCGTGTTTTATTAATTCTTCAAAAGTATCATCAATTATTTTTTTCACTTGGGAAACTCCCATAGAATTATCCAGTTCGTGCTGCTCTGAAAGTGAACCCCAAAGAATTGGACTCAATTTGTTTTTCAGCAAATTGTAATTCCAAATAAGTTCATCTAATAGTAATGGGTCTGATTCTTCTGTTTCTTCAATAATTTTGTTGTAATTATCTCGCCAGATTTTCAGATCATTTTCGGACATTTCTTCCAACATTTTTATGGAAGCCATTGTTCTGTCGAGTAAATCTATCGCAGAATCGGGAAGTTTTTTTCCTTTTGAATATCTTTTGGCAAGTTTTACGCAATCTGGTAAAGCGTTAGAATCTACGTCAACTTTATGATGTTCTTGGTAAGCTGGAAGTATTTTGTTAATCATTTTTACGCAAGCAACTTCTTCGGGTTCTTCTACCAATAACACTTCGAATCTGCGGTCAAAAGCACGTTCAGGTTCGATAATTTTTCGGTATTCTTCTTGCGTTGTGGCTCCAATTACGGTGATTTCACCACGAGCAAGTTCGGGTTTTAGAAGATTGGCAACGTTTCCTGAGCTACCTTTACTGTCGAGTAAAGAATGTATTTCATCAATAAAAAGGATGGCTTTGTTTATTTTTTTGCACTCGTTGATTACTTTTTTCAAACGATCTTCAATTTCTCCTTTGTAAGAAGTCCCTGCGAGAAGAGAACCAGTATCCAATTCTAAAAGTGTAGCATCTTTGAGCATTTCAGGAACATTTCCATCAACAATTTGATTGGCAAAACCTTCGAGTAAGGCTGTTTTTCCTACACCAGGTTCGCCAACAATAATTACGTTGGGTTTTGTTCTTCTACAAAGGATTTCGATGAGCATTCTCTGCTCTTTGTCTCTTCCTACAATTTCTTCCAGTTTTCCATTTCTTGCTTGTAAGGTTTTATCAATACAATAACTAGAAATTGCTGGAAAATTTCCTTTATGATCAGTAAAATCAGAAAGTAAAACGTTTTCTTGTTCTTGAATTTTTCTGTTTTCTCCTGAATAAATATTTAGAATTTCGTGTTCTCTTATCGGAAGTGATTTCAGCTCTTGGGTTGTAAATGCAACGTTTGCTTTAATGGTTGCAACCAAAATACAAATCGAGGTAATTTCATCTAAACCTAATTTTAAACGAATATCGTCTGCTTCGTCAATAATTTTACCCACATTTTCATCTTTGGTAGGTTCATCGGGTAAAGCTGAGGTTTTTGGATATTCTTCGATACGAACTTCCGCCCATTCATAAATGTATCCTGGATCTTTGTCGATATTAGTTAGGAAATCTCGGATTCCAATATCTTTATGCATCAACGCTTGTAGAATATGCGGAGCGCCATAGGTTGCATTATAATTTTCTCTGGCTAAAGACTGCGCTATATGAAAAAGGTCTTTAACAGTCTCATTGGTTATTAATACACTCATAGCAGAAATTGATTTAATTTTTTTTGGAATTGAATGAAAATACATTCATCAAAATAGCCATTATTAAAAATGATATTGGTGATGAATTGCAACGAAAAAGAATTAAGAAAATTAATTTTCTTAAAAAAATTAAAAAGACCCGAATAAATTATACTCGCACCTTTTATTTTTCAGTGATTTAGAAGTTATTCTTGTTGGTATTCTGCTTCCCATTCATTTCCGTCATCACCTTTGTGTCCGTCGAGTTTAATGACAAAACTCTTCGTAGGGAAATATGGGGTCATTCTGATATCCAACCA
>RRZU010316827.1_pt1 | contig 22077 bp, 18 predicted proteins | sample 2165561 | NCBI WGS metagenome assembly RRZU01 (sample SAMN10456909, study PRJNA506462) | wastewater metagenome | isolation source: wastewater sludge | place: USA: Moscow, Idaho | reverse complement strand
TATTTTTAAAGATCAAATTACACTAGACGAGAACGGCTATATTATTACAGAAAAAGGATCTTCTAGAACCAATCTTCCTGGCGTTTTTGCAGCGGGTGATGTGCAAGATCATATTTACAGACAAGCGATTACAGCAGCAGGAAGCGGTTGTATGTCTGCGATAGATGCAGAGAGATATTTGGCAGAACTAAAATAATTTTTGTTCTATAAAATATAAAACTCCCTATGAAATCCTTTTCAAAGGGAGTTTTTTGTTAGTTCATCTAATTTTTTGTGACTGTAAATTAATAGGTTAAATATTTGATTCAAAATTAATGTTAAATAATTTTGTCAAAATCTAAAAGAGTGTTATATTTGCACCACTGAAAACGAAATAACGTTTTTATGGAGAGTTGGCAGAGTGGTCGATTGCGGCAGTCTTGAAAACTGTTGACTGTAACAGGTCCGGGGGTTCGAATCCCTCACTCTCCGCCAGATGGGAAACCAAAATAAGCTAAAACGCTGTAAACATCAATGTTTACAGCGTTTTTTGTTTAAGCGCAGGTGTCAAAAAAAATCAAAATAGGTCACTATTTACATGACCTATTTAGTGACCTATCGTTAAAATGTCAAAATAGGTCACTAAAATCTCTGGAAAACCCGACTAATAGGCAGTCTAACGGTTGTACATCTTGCAAAAAGTGGTAACAAAAAGTAAATTATTAAACAATTAAAGTTATCACAACATGAACAAAACATTCAACCTGTTATTCTTTATAAAAAAGAATAAAATCAGAACAAACGGAACGGCTCCAATCTACTTACGAATCACGATAGATGGCAAGGCAGCGGAGATTGCAGCAAAAAGATATATTGATCCTAAGAAATGGGATAATAAAGCTCATAAAGCTGTAGGTAATAGTCAAGAAGCTAAAATACTGAACGCTTACCTTAAAACTTTTGAACAACAAGTTTATGATTTCCATTACTTGATGCTGAAAGAAGAAGACTTTGTAACGGCAGAGAGTTTAAAATCTAAACTGCTTGGAACTGATGTTACCACAAGAATGCTCATTCCGATTTTTCAGGAACATAATGATAAAGTAGAAGCATTGGTGGGGCAGGATTTTGCTCCCGGTACATTAGAACGATACAAAACGTCTTTAAAACATACACAGGAGTTTCTAAATTGGAAGTACAAAGTTTCAGATATTGACATTACAAAAATCGATCACGTTTTTATAATGGACTATGACTTTTGGCTTCGTAGTGTGCGTAAATGTGCTAATAATACAGCAGTAAAATATATCAAGAATTTCAAAAAAATTATTCGTTTATGTATGGCGAACGGCTGGTTATCAAAAGATCCTTTTCTGGGTTACAAAGCAAAACTTAAAGTAGTAGAACGTCCATATCTTACCAAGGATGAAATTCAGGCTATTTATGAAAAGGAATTTGCTTCAGACAGATTGAATCAAGTACGAGATATTTTCCTTTTCAGTTGCTATACCGGTCTGGCTTATGTGGATGTAAAGCAATTATCGAAATCTAACATTAATATTGGGATTGATGGCGATCAATGGATTTTTACACGTCGTCAAAAAACTGATACTTCAACAAGAGTTCCATTATTACCTTTGGCTCGGGAGTTGGTTTTAAAGTATGAAAATCATCCCCAATGTGTCAATTCGGATGTTCTGTTTCCTATTCTCAGCAATCAGAAAATGAATTCTTATCTTAAAGAAATTGCGAGCATTTGTGGAATTAATAAAGAGCTTACTTTCCATATTGCAAGACATACTTTTGCTACTACAGTTACATTGTCTAATGGTGTTCCGATTGAAAGTGTAAGTAAAATGCTTGGGCATACTAATATTAAAACTACTCAGCATTATGCAAAAATTTTAGATAAGAAAGTAAGTGAGGATATGTCAGTTTTGAGAAATCTTCTGCAAAAGGAAGAAGAATTGAAAAAGCCAGGTAATAATAATCATTGATAATAAGCAATAGTTTTAGCTTACTTATTCCCTAAGAAAAGAAAAAAAAATTATTAAGAACCAGAAAAAGTGTTATAAAATAACTTGTTTTCAATGATTTACACATAATGCTTGTTGTAGTTTTCGTGTGAATCTAGTAAATTTTGTTAATTAAAAATTGATAAATTATCACCATTGCTTCTGTATCTCTTTCACAATATTTCAGCAAATTACGGGAAAGGGTTGTTTCTACAAAACCTTTATTTTCAATAGATTGAAGGTACAAATCACTTGCAGTTCCTCCTTCTTGAATTTCTAAATTTTGATAAGTAAATTCTGGAGCAATTGCAGGTAAAACATATTTGATAGAAGCCGAATTTTTCATGACTGGAAAATAACAATGTCCACCTCTGAAAACAGGCAATAAATCAACCACGCGACTCACTAATTGATGTAAAAAATCTGCATCAGATGCGCAATGTTCAGCTAACATATTTAAAACCATTATCTCAAATCCGCAATTGTAAGTAACGATATTTCCTTTAGTGCCAAAATCCTGTTTCAGTTGATCAACCATTTGCTGTAAAGGATTTTTGGCATTACTAAAATCTTCCGGATTGGCTAAAAATTCTTTATGACTAATATTTCCGTTTTTAGTCATAATATGAAGGGAATACTGAAACGGAACTTGTTGATAAGGTCTTGTTCCATCAATGATTGGAATTGCCGGAAAAACCGTTTCAAAATCAAAGAAATACAAAGGAAATTCCCAATGCGAAATTTCATTTTTTACGGCTTCTTTATTAAAATATTTTTCATTGTTTTTCAGACTATTACGTTGTAAAGTTTGAAAATGAGTTAAAGGAAAATCATCAGGAATATCTTCAAGTTTTAAAACTTTCTGTTTGTAGAGTTCCCAACCTTTATGTCCGCCTCTGTAAAGTTCAAAAACAGAATTTTCCGGAACGTGTTTCCAACAATGATACTGGTATTCACAAGAAAATGGACTATTACATTGATTACCAATTTCAATTTTTGGCTCTGTTTTACTTTTCAGCATTTCTTGTAATCTGTACAAATTTTCTTCTACCCAACCCTGATTTTCAATAACAAAATCTGTAATGTCTGTTAAAGTAAATAATTCTGAAGTAATTTCTCCAATTTTCACATACTGATTATTGATGTGCATTAAGAAAAACTTATCTGGAACAACGCCATTTTTTTTCATTACATAATATTGCAAAGAAGCATCGGTAATATGATAATCTTTAACACCTGTACTGCTTTTTACTTCAATTGCCCAAAGTTCTCCGTTTTCCTGATGCAAAATATCGAGCATACAAAAAGCATTATCTGTACTGAAAGTGGCTTCGTAAATCGTCTGTTCGTTTTCTGCAATCCATTGTTGCGTTTTGTCAATGGATGGTTTTAGGTTGCTGTAATCTTCCGGTGTTGCATCTTTTCCGTTGGGAAACATTTCCTGCGCGAGAATTCCGATTCGATGTCCTAAATCAAAAACGGCTTGTGTTCTTTCATCAACCGGTTGTTTCAAATCGGTTCTATTATAATCGTACCACAATTTTTTTTCACATTGCGTTCCTGATAGAAATTTTGATTTTGATAGTTTTTTCATGGTTAAATTTTTAGATTAAAAGTTTTTTAGCATCAATTGAATTATAGCTTTCATTTCATTCTTGAAACTTTCTGGAGAAAGAATTTTAACCCGCTCTCCATAAGACAAAATTTCTCTTTGAAAATCATAAGTAGAAACTAAAAACACGCTAAAAACGGTAGAGTTTTTGTTTTCTGAAACTATTTTTTGAGAATGATGTAAGGGCAATGCTTTTACATAGTTGGCTTGTTCAAAATCATATTCTAGTAAAATTTCTTTTGGCTCTTGTTTGTTGGGTGAAATAATTCCGAATGAGTTTTCGAAAGCTTCTTTGGCATCATATTTTTCTTTTTTGAAACTGGAACTTTTTATATCTAGTTCATAAATCCTGTCGAGACCATACGTTTTCATAAAAAACTGACCGTCTTTTGGCTGAAAATCAGTCGCTAAAAGATACCATCTGTTTTTACATTCTTTAAGGGCATAAGGACAGACCACTTTATTAAATGCAACATCTTCCCAAAATTTTTTGTATTGAAAAGTAATAATTTTTTTGTTGGTAATGGCGTGAATAATTCCGTTGAGATGCTCCAAACCTCTGGCTCTTCTTGGCTCAAAAAACATAATTTCTGAGTGGTCTTTAGTTTCTCGGTAAGCTTCTACCAAAAGTAATTGATCAAATACATTCTCCTGGTTTTCTTCAAAATCTTCTTCTTTAATGAAGTAAACACTTTTACTTCTAGAATAGAGAATTTCAACTTTAAAAATATCTAAAATGGCTTTTTTGTCTCGCTGAAAAGTTCTTTCTGTAAATTTCAGCTCTCGATCTTCTAATTTTTCTTCCAAATAATTGGTGATTTCTTGATAGCTTGCACCACTAAGTTTTCTTCTTCTTAAGAACTCTTCAATGTATTTAAGACGTAGCATTTGTTCAATTTTAGCCATGTTATTTAGATTTTAGGTTCATTACTTTTTTCTTTAAAGCAAAATTAGGCAATTAAAACGACATTTTAAGTCGTTTTAATTTGTATTATTATTGTTTTCTCTTCTTTCAGTCTATCATTCAGAAAACACTTTCTATGAACCGTCATATAACCTTCGGTAAGAATCTTGTACTGAAACAAACGAGTATTAAATCCTTTTTCATCATAGAATTCTTTGAGTAATAATTTGCCATCCTCATCAGAACTTTTCAATGTTTTTCTTTTTTTAACTCCTAGAAAATAAAAATCACATTCGTATGAACTTGAAAATCTCCTTTCTGAATAGATTTGGTCATTTATTTTCAGAATTTGAGCTTTTATATTCTGTTGCTCATCTGTGAAAATGATTTCTTCAAAATTGTTTTCTTTTTTGATGAAATTTGTTTTCAACCAATCATCAGGAATCTGACCTTTAAAAGAATATTGGTAAAAATATAGTAGACCTTTTACCTCTAATGTAAATTTATGAATGGGATTTTCATAAAAAAGACTATTTTTAAAAAATATTGACTTCGGTCTTTTATATATATCACTAGTTGTCACTCTACCTTTTTCATCAAAAAGCGTAACCGTATAATATTCCGTCTCGTCTTCTCTCTTATTAGATTCAAATAAATAAAAAATATTTCCATTTTTATAACGTTGTTCTTTTAAAATATTACGGTTGTTATCTAACCAAATCTCTCGAAAATCATCTTTATAATAGGTTAAACGCTCTGAAATTTCCAGCACTTCGTCAATCTGAAAATCGGGTTCTTCATCAAAAATTTCTAAGTAATGAAAGTCGAAAAATTTCATGGTATTGGATTATTTAGTTTAAAATTTCTTAATGCGTATCATAAAATCGTAGTAAATTAATATGTTGGCATATTTCTTTGTTAAAAAAAATAATCTTTACACTCTAAAATGTCCCAATCTCCTGTTAGTGGATTCAGCGAATTATAAAACCCTTTTTCGGTAAAAATGACCAACAGATTTTTAGAGCTTAACAAATAATGAATGGTAGCCTCGATACTTTTAAAGGAACTAAAGTTCTTTGCAGTCGTTGTTTTAATCAACAATTCTTTTCTGTTTTCCGGATTAATTTTAAAGGTAAATCCTCTAAATGCTACGATTTGTGCCATCACTTTTTTTTAGCAAAGAAAGCTTGAAGAAAAGACAAAACAAGTCGTACAAAAAAAACTTTGCCAAAGATTTTAATCTTTGGCAAAGTTAAATTCGTAAATTTCAAAACTGAATTTAAATAAAATTGAACTTTATTTAAGCTCAAAATAACTGGTATTGCTTAAAGAAAGATTTTTAATATCATATTTTTCTTTAATGGCATTTACAATTACCGAGAGAAAAGGTTTACCTTCACTTAAAATCTCTACACTCATCCCTTTTTTTAGATTACCGCAATCTTTAATTGCAGTAACAATCCAAAATTTTTTTGACTTAATTTTTTGTTTTAAAATTTATAGCACAAATGTAAATGCGGGTTCGGACAAAAGAAGGCGGTTAGGAAATAATGTTTAATAAACTTTTGAATCTATTGAGTATTACTGAAAATTCATCAAAAACTATATTAACTTCATGATTTATATTATTATAAAAATCTATTTCTTCTTCTTTTGTTAAATCTTTAATTTTTTTATTTGTTAAAGTACACTTATCAGACAAATAAAACCAAATATTCCAATAATCATTACTATCACTTTTATTATTTATAAATTCATTTTTTAATATATCAATTATTTGGTTAAATTCTGAATTATTTTTCTCTATTTTTGGACTTGGGTTAAGTTGTATCCCTAAATACAACTTATCATCATCGTCTTCACTTATATAATATTTTATAATATTATTATTCCATTCAAAATTAAATTCAGTCGGTATTTTTTTATTAAATTTTTCAAAAAAAAGATTATCTAAATCTTTTATCAAATTTAAATCTAACAAATATTGCATATCCGATAGATGTTCTTCCATGGCCAATGTATTCCAGTCATTATCTTTGAAGGATTCAAACATCATAAGTCGCTTTAGGCTTATTTCACTTTTTCCAAATCTATCCTTCTTTTCAGAATGGTTATCATTACTTGCAGATGAATTTTCAGAACTAGAAATTAAACATAAATTTGCAAAAGAATCCAAGTATTTATCTTTTAAATTTAATTGTTCTTTGAATGTATGGAATTTATTTTGAGATAATAAATGTTCTTTTGAATTTAACTGTCTGAATCGGAATTTATTAAATTCATTTTTCTTAATTGAAACCTTTTTGAATAATAAATTTTCAACACTTTCTATTTCTTTTCTCTGAACTTCATCAATATAAAATTCCCAAAGCATATATTCAAAATAATAAAATATTTTGGTTGAAACCTCAGGATATTTTAAATCATTAAGGTCTATTCCCTTAATGTTTTCTTTAAAGTCTTTCTTTAAATTCTGATAAATCTCTCTATCTGTCTGAGGTCTTTCTTTTAATAAGTGTAATAACCATTCCTTTTTGTCATTTGAAATTGATGAGTAGTAAAACATAGCTTGCAACATTTCAATTTTATCTTCAATGTCTGAACCATCAAAAGCTGTTTCTTTAGTTTTTATCTCATTATTGCTAATTTCAAAATTTCTTATTCCCCATTTCGATTCGTTTTCATTTGATAAATCATTTTTGACAATATATTTATCAAAATAAATTCTAGTTTTTAATAGCTCTATTATGAATATTTCTGAATCTGAATAATCTTTAAAGACCTCTAATAATTTTTTGTCATCAAATGAAGTGTTCTTTTCAGTACTTAAAATATGATAGACATAAAGCAAAAAAGTGGAAAAATCGACAACAGAACGATATTTATCTGATTTCTCTTGTTCCTCTTGGGAAAAATTAACGGGAATTGCATGATTTTTTAATATATCTTCAATAGTGTTTTTGTTATCATCTGAAGATTTAACTTTATTTTTATTTTCTACACTTTCAAAGATATCCAACGTTATTTTTTCAAAATCTAAATTGAAAATTTTTAACGCATCATCTTTTGCAAAATTATTCCAAACATAGTCTCCCATATATGAACAGGCATCCCAAATCTTGGAAAAAGCATTGCCTTTTTTGGGGTCTTCTTTTAAAACATCCATCAATTGAGCTTTTAGAATTTCGTGTTTTTCTAACTGTTCCCCTCTATTATTCATTATTTCAAAATAATGATTTAAGTCGGTATCTTTGGGCAATTCTGTTCTAAATAAAAAGGTTTGATTAAAGAATTTATTTGAAAAAGTATTCTTATCAATTCCCATTTCTTGAAATATGTCTTTAATAATCTGAATCCCTCTATAAAGATTAATTGATTTTTCATTTTCATACAATTTCTCAAATCCATTGATTGATAAACTCTTTATAAAAAACTCACATTCTGGTCTAGACTGAAACTCTAAATTGAAGTCAATATTTTTGCCACTTAGAAAAGATTTAATTAAATTTAAGGTTGTATGTCTTTGTTGTCCATCGATTAATTCATACTTATCGTCATTTCGATGGAAAGTTACTAATGTGCCTAAATAATATTTTTCATTATCAGAAATGCTATTAATATCTTCTATTAGCTTTGATATTTGTTCTTTTTCCCATTCGTAATTTCGTTGGTAAATGGGAACTAAATATTTGTCATTAGTTAAAATAGACTCTATCGTTAATGCTTCTTCTTTCTTATTCATTTTCATTAGTAATTTTATTGTTTGTAAGAAAATCGTGAATTGGTTTTACACCTTTTGCATATCCATCATCCTTCCAATCATTTGAGTAATTACAGAATAATTGGGGATGCAGTTCTTCCGGAATGTAACAATTAGAAATTAAATGAAAGAACTTTTGAGCTTTGTAATAGTTTAAAATACTATTATCACTTATCGCCTTATTGTCTAATCTTAATTGATACGAATTTTTAAAAAATTCATGATAATAAACAACACCAAAATAATCTAGTCCAAAACGATCAACATAATGCAAACAAATATTTTGATATAAATTACACACTTTTTCATCTCCAGACCTCCACCATCCGTAGTATTCTTTCCATTGTTGATTAAATTTTAAAAAATCTGAATTTTTATTATAAGTGAATAATAACTCTTTTAATTCTATATAATGAAAAATGTAATCAAAAAAGTTTTTACCATTGATAATAGGCATATTGATTTGAAACGGAAACTGTTGAGCCATAGAAAAGTTTCTTAATATTTGATTATTTTGAGAATTCTCAATAGCTCCATCCAAAAGCCTCAATGTTCTTTCATAATTGAATTTATTCTTTTTGTATAAACTTATGCCTTTAAATTCATTTAAGTCTTTCTTACTAAAGTAATAATTTCTTTCTCCTTTTGCCCATTTACGTATTCTAAACAAATGATTATTAATAATATCTAAAAGTGGATTTTCATCTTTTAATAAAAAATATTCCCATTTTGTTGAATAAAATTCCATTTCATCTTGTTTACTGCCATTTTTTTCCATTTCACGTAAATGAAATGCTTTTAGTAAATCATGAGGGTAAAGTGGTTTTCCACGTGAATTTTGAGAATCAAACAACTGAAAAGCTTCATCTTGTTTATGTACTATAATTACTATAAATTGACAATGACTTAATATTTTTTCTAGAAATAAAGTATTTTCAATTTGTTTTGTTTCAAACCATTCTTTAATAATACTATAATTGAATTTTATGTTATTTTTTGAGATTTCAAGATTATGATTTTGATTGGATAAAAGTTTTTGGTCAGAATTTAGAAAAAATAATATCATTGATAATGTTGTTAGTCTTTGCTGACCATCAACAATATTTTTTGTTTGAGTCTTATTATCATCATGTATAATGATACTTCCAACCCTATATATTGAGTCGTTTTTTAAATATATATTTTCATATAAATCATCCAATAATTGAATTACATGTTCTTTTCTCCATTTATATGGACGTTGATAAATAGGTATTTCAAATTTTTCTTCAATTATATCTTTAAGATATTTTTCTTCTAATGTTGGTATTTTATCTTCCATGATTATTAATTTCTCACAAATTTAAACTTTAAAACCCAATTTTGTTAGTTTTTTTATTTTCTTTAAACTTTTCCTGTTTACAGAATTCTAGCACTTGCTGAAAAGTAGTTTCAGAATTGGTTAATAAAACATTCATCATACATTTTCTGGCAATATTTTACATTTCTCCACCAGAAAAAGGAAATCGTTGTGGCAAGCTCCTGTGCTTCTTTTTCATTTAAAAATGGGAGTTTACTTGTCCAGATTTCGGTAGCTTTTTTAAGCATTATGGGTTTATTGTAAAAAGTTTTTAAAAATATTGAAGAGACTTCTAGAAAGGTCTCTTTTTTTGTGAAAACAGATTGATTTTTTATTAACTTTACAAAACAAAAACAACGAACGCTGAGCTGATTCAAAAGTATTTTTGCAAAATTTTCCCATGGAAGCAAAGCTTCCTGTGAAATCTTCGCAAAGCCGCCTAGTCGTTATGTGTCATTGTAAAAGATCGATTGTCCCAAATGAAATTTAGCCCATATATATTCGAACCAGACAAAAGCATTGAAGTTTACAGACAGACAGAAAATTATTTTGATAGCAATCCAAAAATAAAAAGTCGTATCGAAGAATTAGGTTGGATTTATCATACTGTAGGGATGATAATTCCCCAAAATTTTGAAAATCTATGGTCAGGACATTACTTGCCTTTTGTGGACTCTTGGGAAGAACTTCAAGTGTCTTTTAATCAAATTTGTTTTGGACTTTACAAACAAGCTTTTGTTTCTCTAAGAAGTGGTTTGGAATTAGGAATGCTTTCTGTTTATTTTAATATCAATAATGATGGTCACAATGCTGTAAAAAGTTGGCTAAACTCAAATGAGAATACGCCAAGGACTGACAGGATTTGGAAAATATTAAAACAAAATGAAAATATTAAAAAGTTTGACAATAAGCATAATTTAGAGAAAGTACATAAAGAACTTGGTTATCTTCACAACTATGTACATACTAAAGGAGCGAAACATTCGAATAGAATGGGAATACTTAAAATTAATTCTCAAACTTTTGAAGAAAAATTAATTTTAAAATGGTTGAAATCATACGCTGATATAATTTCATTGGTTAGCACTCTTCACCTTTTGAAATACCCTATTTCTGTAATTCGATTTGATTATAGTAGAAAATTCGGAATAGATATTCCCAGTTTTGGAGGATTAGAAGAATATGATATCAATAAAATTGCTTCAATTCTGCCTAAAAAATATTTAGAGGATATTGAAGCAATAGCAAACGAAGACCTTACAACGCAAGAGACAATAAAAGAAATTAGTTCATTTCCAGATATGACAGAAGAAGAAGTTGAAGAACAAATTATCAGTTTAGAAAAAATGTCCATTGAAAATGGAGAAGGTTTTATTAAGTGGCTAGAAAATCAAGAAAAATTATTAAAATTATTGGAATTAGAATCATTTAGTGACAAAATGAAAAGCAGAATTGAATTATTAAGACAATGGGCGGAAGAAAACAGATTTATGGAATCAAAAGCAAAGAGATTAGGTTTTGAAATTTAATCAATATTTCTACTTAATCAATGAAACATATTGAAATGGAAAAGAACACCAGCAGGCAATAACTAGAGTTTCGTCTTGTCCGCAGGACACGAGATGAAAACCTTTTTGTAACAACTTTTCAGTAGTTATCTAGTTTCCAACAATATTTTGATTATTTTCATCAAGAGATTAGTATATAAAAATAAATCCTAACTTTTGTTAGGATTTATTAATATTTCTAAAAAAATCTTCTAAACTAATTTCTTTTTTTCTGCAAATTTTCACTAAGGTTTTTAAAGACATATTGTATTCTGTACTTGATGTTCCTAATGCTATATTTTTAATTTTTCTAACAGTACTTTCTTCTATTTCACATTTGGACGCAAATTCTCGCTGAGACTTTGCCTTGGAAATCCAGTTTAAATAAATATATTTACAAATAGCAATAATTACATCCTTATCTTCATCCATCACAACAAATTAATAGAAATAGAAAAAAAATAATGCGGTTTTCTGTGCGCAATAATAAAATTTTGGTATATTTGTAAAAACATTACATCCAATGATGTAATTTTGCGATACTTCAACGAAATATTAGAAGCTATTGCTTAGAATCTTGCTTTTGAAAACTGGTAATTTTTATGCACGCAAGAGGATAAGTAAAAAGCTCACGACCTAGGCGTGGGCTCTCTTATCTGTGTGCAGGGTATACCAGTACCTCAAAAGCTGATTTGTAGAGTCCCATGCCGTTTTCTTTTTATGCTGCCCGCATCATCTACATTTTTCTAAGCTGCTTTTCAAAATATAGTATCAAATTGACGGATACAATGGCAGCGCACCATTGCGGCTTTCGGGCTTACACGGGAAACATACATTCAACATTCATATCAAATTTTATTCTTGAACTTTAGGAAAGGGAGATGTAATATAATGTCTCCCAACCTAAGGTGAGAAGGAAGTTAGAAATGAAAAGTAGGCTTCGGTGATTTCGGTCGCTGAGCACAGACCCAATAACTTCGGTCGCTGAGTACAGACTCGGTGGTTTCGGTCGCTGAGCACAGACCGAAGGTCTGCGAACGAAGTTCACGAAGCGGTGGCTGAGCACAGACTCGGTGGTTTCGGTTGCTGAGCACAGACCGAAGGTCTGCGAACGCAGTTCTCGAAGCGGTGGCTGAGCACAAACAGAAAGTCTGCGAACGCAGTTCTCGAAGCGGTGGCTGAGCACAGACAGAAAGTCTGCGAACGAAGTTCTCGAAGCGGTTGCTGAGCACAGACCGAAGGTCTGCGAACGCAGTTCTCGAAGCGAACGAAGCCAAATGTAAAAAAAGAAAAAGCCCTTCCTGCTATGTTTGGCGACAGGAGCAAGGAAGAGCGGCTAGTTTAATAAAAAAACTGAAACAAAATTATGAAAAAAAACCAAATGGAATTGGGCTTTCTTAAAGTAAGCCTAGTTGCCACTATGGTGTTGTATGGTTCAGCTCAAGGGCAAGAAAGAACCATCAAAGGAACGGTAACCACAAACCAAAAACCAATAGCAGGAGTAGTAGTATCCCAAGAAGGAAATAACAGCGTAACCACCACCAATTCATCAGGACAATATCAATACAAAATTACAGGCAATAACGCCATTTTAATTTTTAAACACCCCGATTATTCTGAGACAAGAGTAGAAGTAGGAGAGCAAAGTACCCTCAACATCCATTTACAAAAAGAAAAGCAAATAGATGAGGTGGTTTTGAATGCCGGTTACTACCAAGTGAAAGAGCGAGAGAGTACAGGTAGCATAGCCAAAGTAACCTCCAAAGACATCGAAAACCAACCTGTAAATAACGTTTTGAGTGCAGTTCAAGGCAGGATGCCCGGGGTAAACATTGTTCAAAACAGTGGCACTTCCGGAGGTGGATTTGAGATTCAGATAAGAGGAAGAAATAGTTTAAGACGTGCAGGCAATAATCCACTATACATAGTAGATGGTGTGCCCATGATTTCAGAAAGTCCTTCTAATTTGTCAGGAACCATTTTACCCAGTTCCTCAATTAACCCACTCAATACCATTAATCCCAATGAAATTGAAAGCATAGAAGTCTTGAAAGATGCAGATGCCACTGCAATATATGGTTCAAGAGGCTCTAATGGAGTGGTTCTGATTACAACAAAGAAAGCACTAGCAGGAAAACTGAGTGTACATTTCAATCAGTCTTATGATATAAGTGAACCTGCTTCTAAGATGAAAATGATGAATACTGAACAATATTTATCCATGAGAAAACAAGCATTTGTTAATAGCGGAATCTCTACCTATCCCGCAAATGCTTATGACATTAATGGAACTTGGGATCAATCAAGATATACAGATTGGCAAGAAGAAATTCTGGGTCATAAAGCAGAACGTTCAAATACCCAATTCACAGTAGGGGGAGGTACAGAGAGAACCAAATTCATGGTCAATTTATCAAATAGTGAGGAATCAACCGTTTATGGAAATGATTTTAAATACAGAAATTTCAATTTATCGAATACGGTTTCTCATCAATCGAGTGATAAACGTTTTGAAATGAGCATATATAACTTATTTGGCAAACAAAAAAATAAGCAGATGAATAGTGACGTAGCTCGTTCAGCACATTGGTTAGCTCCAAATGCTCCTGCACTTTATACATCGGAGGGAGTCTTAAACTGGGAAAACAATACGTTTACCAATCCATTAGCAGATTATAATGCAACCTATATCAATGAAAATCTTCAGTTTATAAATAATGTCAAAGGAAGATACACCGTTTTATCAGGACTAAATATTCAACTCAATGCAGGGTTAAATCATCAGCAGTTTGAAGAATGGTCATTAATTCCACACACTATTTATAATCCATCCTATGGTCTTAATGCATCCAGTTCTCAGTCTTACCAAAACATGCAGAGAAGATTTTCTTTCATTCTGGAGCCACAAGTGGAATATGAGAGAACTCTCGGAAGCCATAAATTAGAAATGATTGCAGGAGCTTCATATCAATCAAATGAAACCAAGTCTAGTTATTTAGAAGGGTATGGATTTGATAACAATGCTTTTATACAAAACATAGCAGTAGCACAGACCAAAGTCATCGGAGATAATCTAAAAACAGAATACAAATATGCGGCGTTCTATGGAAGATTCAACTACAACTATCAAAACAAATACATCTTTAACCTCACAGGGAGAAGAGATGGCAGTAGTAGATTTGGATCAAAAAATAAATTTGCCAACTTTGGAGCAGTCGGTATGGCTTGGATTTTTTCTAAAGAAAATTTCTTGCAAAAATTATCATGGCTAAGTTTTGGTAAACTTCGTGCCAGCTATGGAAGTTCAGGAAGTGATAACATTGGAGATTATCAATACTTAAATAATTTTTCTACTTCATCTTATTTCTATAATGGTACAGTAGGGTTAACATCAAGCCGACTGTTTAATCCTAATTTTAGTTGGGAAAAAACAATAAAACTAGAAGCAGCAATAGAATTAGGGTTTTTGCAAGACAAAATCAATTTTACAGGATCATTTTACCGCAATACATCATCAGACCAGTTAGTAGGCTACCAATTATCTACCGTTACAGGATTTTCATCGGTCACAGCTAATCTCCCAGCAACGGTAGAAAACAAAGGATGGGAATTTCAATTGGCAACAAGACCACTTTCAGGGACATTAAAATGGAATTCAGATTTTAATATAAGTTTTCCAACCAATAAATTGTTATCCTTTGAGGGGATTGAAGGTTCTTCCTATGCCAATACATATAACATAGGTCATTCAATATACACTATAAAGCTATATCATTTAGAAGGAATCAATCCGCAGACAGGGCTCTATCAATTCACAGATTATAACAGTGATGGGAAAATAAATTCGCCGAATGATAATAAAATTATAGAAGACATAGGAGTAAAGTATTTTGGAGGTTGGTACAATAAATTTCAATATAATAATTGGGAATTAGCTTTCCTTATACAATTTGTAAAACAGAAAAATAGAAATTATAATTATTTAATGCCCATTCCAGGAGGTATGAATAATCAACCTATAGAAGTGCTAAATGTATGGTCTGCTGATCATCCTACAGGAACTTACATGCCTTATCTGGCAACAAATAATGCAGCACAGGTATTGTTTCAGAATAGTGATGCGGCAGTAAGTGATGCTTCCTTTGTGAGATTAAAAAACCTTCAGTTTTCCTATAAAATACCGATACGTTCAGAGGTATTTAAAACGATACAAATCTACTTTCAAGGACAGAATCTACTAACGTATACCAAATATTTTGGTATAGATCCTGAATTTAATATTGCTGGATTTCTACCTCCTTTAAGAACGTATTCTTTAGGCTTATCAATAAAATTTTAAAACCTTTACAATGAAAACATATCCATTTTATAAATTATTCCTGTGTATCATAGGATTCAGCATGATTCAAAATTGTGAAAAAATGATAGAAGTAGAAGAACCTTCTAATCAGATTTCTTCACAAAAAGTGTTTGAGGACGTACAAACTGCTGATGCAGCTCTTGCGGCACTATACGGTATGTTATGGGACAATTCACCTGTTGCAGGAGACCAAACGGGAAAACTTATGGGTTCTTATACAGATGATTTGGATTATTATGTTGCATCAGCTTCTACTGGGCTTCCAGATATATACCAGAATACACAGGAAGAAACCAACCCTCAGATAAACACTTATTGGGCTAAATCATATCAGTGTATTTTAACCGCCAATACAATTTTAGAAGGCATTAGAGATAGTCAGACATTGCCACAGAAAGATAAAAATAGAATTAAAGGTGAAGCACTTTTAGCAAGGTCATTGGTGTGTTTCTATTTGCAGCAAATATTTGGAGACATCCCATTCCCTAGCAGTACAGATTATAAAATAAATCAGTCAATGGGAAAGACTTCAGGCAATCAAGTGCTTACGCTCTTAGAAAATGATGTGGTAGAAGCCATAAGTTTATTGTCAGATGATTACAGAAACACAGAAAGAATTTTCTTAAACCGAAAAGCAGGTCAATTGCTGTTGGCTAAAATTTACATGACTCAGCATCAGTGGATAAAAGCAGAGCCTATTTTGAAAGAAATTGTTGCAAGTCCGTTATACATTTATGAAAATGATCTTTCCAAGGTATTTAATAAGAATGGCAAACACATTATTTGGCAACTTAAACCTAAGAATAGTGGGAATGCAACGAAAGAAGCTTCTACCTATTATTTCAATAGCACTGCCCCAACTTCATACGCGTTGTCTACAAGTTTAATCAATGTCTTTACCGATTCAGATTTGCGCAAACAAAACTGGATGGCAAAAGTACAAGTAGGACAAAATGTTTGGTATAGAGCAGACAAGTATAAAAATAGAACATCTAATACCACGGAATATTCCATTGTCTTTAGGATAGAGGAAGCGTATTTGCTTTTAGCTGAAACCTATGCTCAACAAGACAAAACAGCACTAGCGTTGCCTTATCTTAATGCCTCAAGACTTAGAGCAGGTTTATCAGCGATTCAATTACCCATTTCAAAAAATGATGTACTGAATGAGATTTTATTGGAATCGCGAAAAGAGTTTTTTACAGAAATGGGGCATCGTTTTTTAGAAATGAAACGCTATGATATATTGAATACTCTTCAAACAGTGAAGCCCAATTGGAAAACCTATCATGCGTTATGGCCAATCCCTCAAAAAGAACTTTTGTTAAACCCGAATTTAAATCCACAAAATGAAGGCTATTGATATAAGGTCTGTAGGCATCATTTTTTCTCTATTCATTACCTCGATATGTTCTGCTACTCCTAAACCCTCAGATTCATTGTCAGAATGGGTGAAAAAATTCTATACGGTAGGGAATTTAGAGTTTTCAGAAAATGGAAAATGGGCGACTTTTAAAAAATGGCATGCTCAAAATAATGACACCATTATGGTGCTAGACATTCATGCAAAAAATTCAAATTTAGGATTTCTAATCAAGCAACCCTTTATTGAATTTACACCAAACAACCATTTACTATCCACGGGTGATAATAAAGCAGTCTGGTGGGATTTAATCAATAACCATAAATGGGAAATTGAAAAGGTCTCTAAGGCTTTTACGATATGTTCTGGAGAGAGATTTTGCACAATAAGTAGAGAAGAAAAAGCAGTAATTTATGATAAAAAGGGAAGTGTGGTGAAGTCTTTTGAGGGGGTAAAAGGATGGGTTAAACAAAAAGATGGAATAGGGTATATATTCCACAAAGTAGAAGGAAAATGGAATATAGAACAATTAACATCAACCCAATCGAAAACAGTTTTTTCTTCAAAATATGAAATTAAAAATATTGAAGTTTTAGGGAAAACAAATAAATTTTTGGCAATCACCATTTTGGATAAAATAGCTAACAAAATTATTTTGCAGATACTCAATATACCATCAGGTAAAATAGTCTATTCCAAAGAAAACGATTTTAAGAAATTCTCTTCTGTGAAAGTAAAGGCTTTAGATAATCTGTCAACTATCGTAATTGATTTTCAAGGAACAATACCTCCAGAGAATAGTCCATGGTTAGATATTTGGTACGGAAACGATAGAGACATGGAATCCAAGCAATATGGCGAGCAGATTCATGATTACTCAGTCTGGAATGCAAATACCGGTGCAGAATTTCAGATAGACAATCAGAAATTTTCTGATGTAATAGCCTTCAATAATTCAAATGAGGTGATGGTTTTTAATGCAGTAGAAGAAAATGACTATATATTACACAGACCTTTACTGAATATATATTTGTATAATGTTTCTGATAGGTCATATAAATTGATATTTCGAAGAGTCTCAAATATCGTCACAGATGGCTTAGGCAAATATATCATTGCGTTTGATTTTGACAAAAGAAACTGGTTATTGTACGACTGTCAGAAACGTATTCTTAAAGAAATAAAAGAACCGGATTTACAAAATCCTGTATTTAGTTCAGATGGCACTTCTATATTATTGGAGAGATTATTAGGGCTTATGAGCTATGACATAAAAAATGAAAATTTAAGAAATGTAATAAAGGAGAAAGAGTACAAGACTACGGTTGTAAGCCCTGAGGTGGTAGATTTAAATAATCATTTTGATATTAAAATAAGAAAAATTAATCTTAAAATACCTCTTTTAGTGAAACTATGGAGTGAAAAAAATAATACAACTTCATATAGACTTTATAAGGATAAGGATGAAGAAATTAATGTTATCCCTTTTACAAAAGAAAGAATAAAAGAGTTGAAGTTTGATAAAAAATTAGAAAAATTCTTATTTATCAAAGAGAATTACAACATTCCTCCTCAAGTTGAAACGTACAATACCATCACGAAAAAGAATAAAATATGGTATAAGGTGAAATTGAGTGATAAATCAACATCGCTACTAAAACAAGAGGTTTTTACTTATAAAAATACTTTAGGAAAAGAACTTAAATCTGTGTTGTATTACCCTGTAAATTATGACTCAACAAAAAAATATCCTATGATTGTTCATATTTATCAAATACAGAGTCACACTTCAAACCGTTACCAAATACCAAAAATAGATGACCCTTTAGGATTTAATATTCGTTTATTGCAACAAAAGGGATATTTTGTATTACTTCCAGACATTGTACATGATAGCAGGGGAACGGGTTGGTCAGCATTAGATAGCGTGCATAGTGCGCTAGACTTTTTAGAAAAATTTAAAGGGATTGATAAGAAAAGAATAGGGCTAACAGGTCATTCGCATGGAGGGTATGAAACCAACTTCATCGCAACTCATTCTAATCGTTTTGCTGCGTATATAAGTGGAGCAGGACATAGTGATATTGTTAGAGCTTACTTTTCGTATTCTTATAAATTTAACATACCTTTTTATTGGCAGTTTGAAAACCAACAATACGAAATGTTTAAACCGTTTGCGGAGGATAAAATCTTGTATCTTAATAATAATCCAATCATGCATGTAGAAAAAGTAAACGCACCTATTTTACTTTGGACCGGTCAGAAAGATGAAACGGTACATTGGGGACATACCATAGAGTTTTACATCGGATTAAAAAGAAACAAAAAAAAGGTAGTTGCATTACTATACAAAGAAAAAGAGCATGATGTAGGTATAGGAACAATAGAAAGTCTTGACTTAAATAAAAGATCAATGGAATGGTGGGATTATTTTCTGAAAAATAAAAAAAATATAGATTGGATAAACCAGGAAATGAATAAGGTGTTAAAGTAGCACCACACATGGTTCCACCCGCTTTACGCAATGGCGTAACTCCATCTACTGCCCATACACAGGTTGGCCCATCTTTATCAGTACATTGTTTGCCTGTGTTTTCACATCTGAATTGTCCATTTCCTTCGTCTATACGAAGATAACCGTCAAAAATAGCTTTTGCATTATTATTACTAACTTTAGTAGCAAAAGCAGCTCCTGTTCCCAATAGGATTACAGCAGCGGGAATCATAAATCTTTTCATGGCTAAAAAAAATTTAAATTTATACCTACTCTAAAGACAGGTTTTCGGCTTCCCCTGATACAAAGTACTTTGTTATTGATTTTGTAAGTTGATATTTTATAAGTTGATGATTCATGATAACATACAAATAGTGATCAGTAACCATAAAATCTGATGCTGAAAAATTTTCTTTCTTTGGGATATAAAAACTTCCAATATATCTCTTTTCATTAGTTTTATAGACGTCAATTACAGATGAATTTTTCCATTCTTGTCTTGATTCGTGTTTTCCAATGAGGTTGGAATGAACAAATAATAGATTTTTAAAAGCAAAAGCATTGCGGTTTACTTTTGTGGGAGGAGCACTCATTTTATGAAATCCTGTAGATAGTTTTTGAGTTTTAATTTGTGCTGTTCTATAGGTATCAATCGTATTAAATTGATGTAAAACATCCATGAATTTATCCATGACAATAAATTGATTTCTGTAATAATAGAGATAAATGAGCTTTCTTGTACTTTCGTCAAAAAGTAAAATTCCATCACAGTCAAAGAAACCATCAACTTGTTTTTGTAAAATATTTGGATATAAATGAGGTTCTTTTAAATCATTGATATTGAGATTACCCAATACGAGTTCTTTATTTTTCATATAACATCAATTTTTTGCGTCCAAATATATGGAGGTTTACAGACCAAAGCTTTAGATTAACAGGAAACTTCTATGAGTTGAAAAATATTTTCTATGAAAATAACCCTGTATTCAATGCAGACAAAATAGAACCCCCCTTATTGCTTTGGGCAGGCAAAGAAGATTACCATGTGAATTGGAACCAGAGTGTTGCAATGTATCTTGCACTGGCAGGCCTAAAGAAAGAGGTAAAACTATTGCTTTTTCTAAAAGACGGACATGGACTTCTAAGAAAAAGTAACCAGCTGGAATATACTTTTCAGGTAATGAATTGGTGGAATCATTACTTGAAAATTATGAGTTGTCCTAAAAAAGACAGTCTCAAAAGACGGCTTTTTTTGTATAAATCAGCAAATAGAAATTGTCTTTTTTTTGATTGAACTGTAATATGTAATCATTAAAAAAAGTAAACTAATTTAAAACAGCTCTGTGTAATCCCATATTTGTGTGCATTTAGTTTTTAATTGAATTTCAGTTGGTTTTTGAAAAAGGTTTTTCAAGACATTTCTGACGATAGGAAGAAATCAAAAATCCCAATTTTACAATTAGCGGCTACGCTTATTGTAAACTTTGGGTACTTTTTGCACTAACCTACTACCGAGTTTTTCTTCTTGTTGCACATTATTTATTAATCATTCATTTATGTCTTTAAAATCTGAGTACAGACTACGACAATCTTCTATGTTTTTTTCTGCGTTCTTTATCATTTCGATGGTTTGGTGTACTAGATGCAGATACAGCTTACTATTTGCACCTCGTAAAATGAATACAGCTTTAATCATAAACCTGAGTAACATAGATGTAGGTTAATTGAATACCTGCATATTCGAAATACAGCCAATTTTAACAAAATAATTTAAATGATGTGCTGAGTAAAAAAGATACAGTTTATGCTACAACTTGAGTAAAATGAATTCAGGTGAGCCTATTTTTCCTTATCTACAATCTGTTCTTTTTCCTTTCAACAGCAAAGATTATTTAAATAAAATTTAAAATATTGATTATTAGTAATTTAAATAATAGTGTTTTAATATTTTAGAACTGTAAAATATTTTTATTTAATTATCACAAAGTAACGGCAAGATGTGTCTTTGTATATACAAACTTTTTCAAGTTTTATATCCAAAAGACTCTCTTGCCTTTTTTGCAAAAAGGAAAAAAAACTGCGGAACTTATTTTTTTGTTTTTGTTGAATTGGGACTTACTATTCCTAATGAATCCAATTTATTCTTTTTTAATCTCTACAGATTTCAGGCTAATCCAAATTGTTTCTGTTTAGCCCATGTCGTATGAATGCTATTGTTTTCATCGTTTTGATGTTCCAATTTTGCAGAAGAAATTTTAATTGAAAAAACAATAAATGAAGTAATTATGATAGTAAATCTAATCACACAAGAAGACCTTAAGGAATTCAAAACCGAGTTGCTGGAAGATATTAAAAATTTATTCAATATAAAGGTTTCTGAGCAGAAATTATGGCTACGTTCATCAGAGGTCAAGGAACTTTTGAAAATCTCTTCTGGAACATTACAAAACCTTCGTATAAACAGAACATTATCTTATACCCGTGTCGGCGGAACACTATATTACAATTACAAAGACATTGAAGAAATGTTGAAGAAGAAATAATGTTTCAAAAAGCCGAAACTAAATTATGAATTACATCAAGCACCTCACAGCTTTCTATGAAAAGGTAGCTCAGGATAATACACTTAATCCATCACATATCAGTCTCTATTTAGCATTATTCCAGTTCTGGAACTTCAGCCGTTTCCGAAATCCGGTCAGTA
>RRZU011740755.1_pt1 | contig 22080 bp, 20 predicted proteins | sample 2165561 | NCBI WGS metagenome assembly RRZU01 (sample SAMN10456909, study PRJNA506462) | wastewater metagenome | isolation source: wastewater sludge | place: USA: Moscow, Idaho | reverse complement strand
TCCGGCGGCACGCTGCCGCTGCCGTCATCGACGCTGGTCACTGGGGTGCCCGGCTTGCTCACGCTGGTGTTGCCCGGGTTGCTCAGCTCGAGCGTGCAGGTCTCCGCGCCCTCGAAGACGGCGTCGTCGACGACCGGAACAGTCAGGGTCTTGGTGGTCTCGCCGGGCGCGAAGGTCAGCGTGCCGGTGATGGCGCTGTAGTCCTGGCCGGCCAGCGCGGTGCCGGGCACGGTGCGGTAGTCGACGCTGATCGTCTGATCGGACGGGCGCGACAGTGTGATGGTGAAGGTGACGGTGCCGGCGCCCTCATTGACCGTCTGGTCGGGCAGGGGCTGGATGACCGGCAGCCCGATCGCGATGTCGCCGACCGCGCCGAAGGGCACATAGGGATCGCTGCCGTCGAAGCCGTATTCATATTCGGCCGGCGAGACCACCTCGGCGATGCGCGCGATGCGCAGGCTGTCGCTGAGCGAGCCGTCCTCGCCGCCGCTGACACCGGCGGCGGGTGCGTCCAGCATCTCGCGCGCAGGCAGTCGCGCATAGCGGCTGCCGTCGACCTCGAGCTGCACGATGCCGTTCTGCGAGGTCAGGATCACATGGCCCTTGCGCACCATGTCGCCGATCTTGAGCTCGCGCACCTCGCCGTCGGGCATGCGCACGATCGCCTCGCCCCAGATGCCGACCACCTTGCCTTCGGGCAGACGCGCCGGCACATAGTTCTGCTGCAGCGTCAGCTTCTGCAGGCTCTGCAGCAGGCTGGCCTGGGCGCTGAGCAGCGCGGACTTCGGGGACGCGGCGGGGACGGGGCTCGTTGCCATGGGGGGCCTCTCTGTTCGTCTTGGCGATCTCGCCAGAATAATTCATTTCCGGTAGGCGCTAATGCGTGAAAAGCGCCTTCATCCGTGATCGGCTTCACCGGAACAGGGTTCGTGAACAGGATAACGATTTGCGCGATCGCCGGGCAGGGGGTGCAGTGGTCTGCAGGGGAATCTTGTGTTGCAGGTAGAAAAAAGCCCCTCGATCGAGGGGCTTCGGGCGGTGGCGCCGACCTTCAGCGCTCGCGCAGCGCGTAGGCCTTGGCCTTGAGCACCGGCTTGAGCAGATAGGACAGCACCGTCTTCTTGCCGGTCAGGATGTCGACCTCGGCGGTCATGCCGGGAATGATCGGCTTGTCGTCGCCGAAGCTGGGCTGGCCGGTGCGCACCCGCACCACGTAGAAGGCGTTGCCCTTCTCGTCGACCTGGGTGTCGGGGCTGATGTTCTCGACCTTGGCGTCCAGGCCGCCGTAGATCGAGAAGTCGTAGGCGGTGAACTTGACGGTGGCGGGCTGGTTCGGGGTGATGAAGGCGATGTCCTTGGGCAGCACCTTGGCCTCGAGCACCAGCGCGTCGTCCAGCGGCACGATCTCGACGATGTCCTTGCCCGGCTGCACCACGCCGCCGATGGTGTTGGCCAGCAGGCGCTGCACCCGCCCGCGCACCGGCGACTTGACCTGCGCCTTGTCGACCTTGTCGGCCAGCGCGACCGCGCCCTGGTTGAGCGCGTTGAGCTTGCCCAGCACCTCGGAGAGCTCGCGCCGGGCCTCGTTGCGGAAGGTCAGCTCGGTCTCGCGGGCCTTGCGCTGGGCCTCGCCGATGGCGGCCTGGGCCCGGCCGATCTGCGCCGCGGCCTGCTCGGCATCGCCCCGGAAGCGGCTGATGTCGCGCTCCAGCCGCAGCACCTCGACCTCGGAGACCGCGCCGGAGGCCAGCAGCGGCCGGGTGCGCTTGAGCTCCTGGGTGGAGATGTCGATCGAGCGCTGCGCCGACGAGCGCCGCGCCTGCGCCTCCGAGACTTCCTGCTGGCGCTGCGCCGCCTGCTGCTGCACCACCGAGATCATCGACTCCAGCTCGTAGACCTTGGACTGGTAGAGGTTGCGCTCCTCGTCGACGATGCGGTTCTCGTCGGGCGAGCCGCTGCCGGCGGGCGGGCGGAAGGCGACGCCCTCGGCCAGCGCCTTCAGCCGCGCCTGCTTGACCTGCAGCGCGAAGGCCTGCGCGGCGCTCTCGTTGACGCCCGAGGTCGCGCGGGTCTCGTCGATCTTCAGCAGCAGCTGGCCGGCCTCGACCTGCTGGCCCTCCCGGACCAGGATCTCGGAGACCACGCCGCCGTCGAGCGACTGCACCACCTGCAGCTGGCGCGACGGAATGACCCGGCCGTCGCCCTTGGTGACCTCGTCGATCTCGGCGAAGGCGGCCCAGACGATCAGGCCGCAGACCACCACCACCGCCGAGCGCACGATGCGCTGGGCCCGTGCGGTGCGCTGGCGCGACATCAGCTCCTCGGCCTCGCGCTCGAAGTCGGCCAGGCCGGCGGGCTGGCTGCCTTCGTCGGCCACCGTGCGGCCGAGCAGGCGACGGCTCAGCGGGTCCAGGGCCACGCGGGTCTTCTCCAGCACGCCGATCAGGCCGCTGCCGCTCTTCATGAGTTTCTCGTTCATCTGCTGTGTCCGCCCGCGCTCAGGCGGCCCTCGCGATGCGGCCCGACTGCAGGGCCTCCAGGATGCGGTCGCGCGGACCGTCGGCGACGATGCGGCCCTGGTCGACGACGACGACCCGGTCGACCAGCGCCAGCATCGAGGTGCGGTGGGTCACCAGGACCACGGTGCGCCCTTGCGCGAACTCGGTCACCCGCTTCGTCACCTGCGCCTCGGTCGAGAAGTCCATCGCGCTGGTGGGCTCGTCGAGCAGCAGCAGCGGCGCGTTGTGCAGCACCGCGCGCGCCAGGCCGACGCTCTGGCGCTGACCGCCCGAGAGCAGCTCGCCGCGCTCGCCCACCGGCATGTCGAAGCCCTTGGGATGGCGGTTGACGAAGTCGAGCAGGCAGGCGGTCTCGGCGGCGGCCAGCACCGCGTTCTCGTCGGCGTAGGGCAGGCCCATCGTGATGTTCTCGCGCAGCGAGCCGTAGAACAGCGTCACGTCCTGCGAGACATAGCCCAGGTTGCGACGCACGTCGGCCGGGTCGAGCTGGCGCAGGTCGATGCCGTCGAGCAGCACCGCGCCGCTGGTGGGCTGGTACAGGCCCAGCATCAGCTTCTGGATCGTGGTCTTGCCCGAGCCGACCCGGCCGATCAGCGCCACCTTTTCGCCGCGCGCGATCTTCAGGCTGATGCCGTCGAGCACCGGATCGTCGCGGCCGGGATAGGCGAAGCGCACGTCGCGCAGCTCGATGTCGCCGCGGATCTCGCGCCGGTGCAGGAAGGCCGCACCCGGCTCGCGCTCGACCGGCTGGGCCATGATGCGGTCGAGCGACTCCAGCGCGGTGCGCGCACCCTGGTACTGCATCAGCAGGCCGACGATCTGGCCGGCCGGCGCCAGCGCGCGGCTGGCCAGCGTGGTGCAGGCGATCAGCGCGCCCATCGTCAGCTCGCGCTGCGAGATCAGGTGCACGCCGATCAGGATCACGCTGAGCGAGACGATCTGGCTCAGCCACTGCGTGCCGTAGCTGGCGTGGCTGGAGAGCGCGCGCATGCGCACGTTGGTGCGGGCCAGGAAGAGGTTGACCCGCTCCCAGCGGGCCTGGATCACGCCCTCGGCGGCCTGGGTCTTGATCGTCTCGATGCCGGTCAGCGCCTCCACCAGCGTGGCGTTGCGCTGCGCGCTGGCCTGGTAGGTCGACTCCGACAGCTCGTGCAGCCGGTGCTGCAGGATGAAGCCGATCACCAGGATCAGCACGAAGGCCGCCACCACCGGCAGCACCATCCACGGCGAGATCCAGGCCATGACCGCGATGAAGATCAGCGCGAAGGGCAGGTCGATCATCGCGGTGACGGTCGAGGAGGCGATGAAGTCGCGCACCGTCTCGAAGCCGCGCAGGTTGGCCGCGAAGGAGCCCACCGACTGCGGCCGGTGCTCCAGGCGCATGCCCAGCACCCGCTCCATCAGCGAGGAAGAGAGCTGCACGTCGATGCGCGCGCTGGCCTCGTCGACGAAGTGGCTGCGCAGCGAGCGCATGTAGAGATCGGCCAGCAGCACCAGCAGCAGGCCCAGCGCCAGCACCCACAGCGTCTCGACCGCATGGTTAGGCACCACCCGGTCGTAGACGTTCATCGTGAAGATGGGGAAGGCCAGCGCGAACAGGTTGATCAGCAGCGCTGCCCACAGCACGTCGCGGTAGACGCCGCGCTGGCTGGCGATCGCGCTCCAGAACCAGTGGCCGGAGCGGGTGCGGCGCACCTCGGGCGTGCGCTCGTCGAAGCGGAAGTGCGGGCGCACGAACAGCACCACGCCGCCGTGGCGCCGCGCCAGATCCTTGCGCGGCATCACCACCGCGCCCTGGCCGGTCTCGGGCAGCAGCACGCGGGCGTCGCCGTCCTCGGTCCAGCCCAGCAGCACGCAGGCGCCGCTGCCGCGCAGGATCAGGATCGCCGGCAGCGTGGCGGTGTCGATGCGGTCGGCGCGCAGGCGCTGCAGCTTGGTCGACAGGCCGGCGCGCTGCGCGGCACGCTCGGCCAGGGCCAGCGTCAGCCGGCCGTTCTCCAGCGGCAGCCCGGCCGACAGCGCCGCGCGCGAGCTGGCCACGCCGTGCAGCCGGCAGACCTCGAGCAGGCAGTCGAGCAGCGGGTCGGGGTGGATCAGGTCCTCGCGCAGACGCTCGGTGGCGGGATCGCGGGGCGCGGACGGCGGCGCGGGGGGCGTCGCCGCCGCAGGCGCGCCAGGCGCGCCGGGTCGGTTCGGATTCATGGGCAGGAGTCAGTCCGGGCTCAGGCGATATCGGCGCAGTGCAGGCCGTATTGACCGCGCGCCTGGTCGGCGAAATAGCGCTCCAGCGTCAGGCGCACCGTGCGGAAGGCGAGTTCGTCCCAGGGAATCTCGTCATGGCGGAACAGCCGCGCCTCGATCGTCTCCGGGCCCGGGTCGAAGCGGGTGTCGAGCAGCCGGGCGCGGTAGAAGAAATGCACCTGGCCGACCCGCACCACGTTCAGCAGCGAGAACAGCTCCAGCAGCTCGATGCGGGCGCCGGCCTCCTCGTGCGTCTCGCGCAGCGCGCCCTCGGCGGCCGTCTCGCCCAGCTCCATGAAGCCGGCGGGCAGCGTCCAGAAGCCGTGCCGGGGCTCGATGTTGCGCCGGCACAGCAGCACGCTGTCCTGCCAGAACGGCACGGTGCCGACGACATTGAGCGGGTTCTCGTAGTGGATGGTCGCGCAGGCGGGGCAGGTGGCGCGTTCGCGGTTGTCGTCCGCAGGAATGCGGTAGTCGACCGGGGAGCCGCATTCGCGGCAGTGCTTGATACGGCGCGGCAGGAGCATCCGGCCAGTGTAGTGCGCCGTGCATGGCATGATCTGAAACAATGAACACGAACAACGAGGAGTCGTTCATGCCGCGGCGCGCCGCGCCGCTTCGCTGACCGAGGAGACCTGCAAGCCATGGACCTGTACAGCTACTTCCGTTCCTCCGCATCCTTTCGCGTGCGCATCGCGCTGGCGCTCAAGGGCCTGCCCTACGACTATCGCGGCGTGCATCTGGTGCGCAACGAGCAGCTCGACGCGCCCTATGCCGAGATCTCCCCGCAGCGTCTGGTGCCGCTGCTGAAGGACGGCGACGCGACGCTGACGCAGTCGCTGGCCATCATCGAATACCTCGACGAGGTCCATCCCGAGCCGGCGCTGCTGCCGCGCGATCCGCTCGGCCGCGCGCGGGTGCGCTCGCTGGCGCTGGACATCGCCTGCGAGATCCATCCGCTGAACAACCTGCGCGTGCTGCGCTATCTGGTCAAGGAGCTCGGCGCCAGCGAGGACGCGAAGAACGCCTGGTATCGCCACTGGGTCGAGAGCGGGCTGGAGGTCGTCGAGCGCCGTCTGGCCGCCGACGCCGCCACCGGCGCCTTCTGCCATGGCGACACGCCGACGCTGGCCGACTGCGTGCTGGTGCCGCAGATCTTCAACGCGCAGCGCTTCCACTGCCGCCTCGACCATGTGCCGACGGTGATGCGCGTCTTCGAGGCCTGCATGGCGCGGCCGGCCTTCCAGGCCGCCCAGCCCTCGTCCTGCCCCGATGCCGAGGCCTGAGCCGGTGCCGGCTCCGATCGACACGGCCTGGCCGGCCGACTGGCTGCGCCCGGTCTTCTCCAGTCCGCGCGTCGGCGCGGTGATGACCACCCGCGCCGGCGGCGTGAGCCAGGCGCCCTGGGACAGCCTGAATCTGCGCGACGAGGTCGGCGACGATCCGCTGGCGGTGCGCGAGAACCGCGCCCGGCTGCATGCGGCGATCGGCCGCCCCAGCGTGCTGCTGGCGCAGGTCCATGGCGCCGAGGTCTGCCTGCTGGAGGATCTGCCCCCCGGCGCCGAACAGGCGCCGCCGGCCGAGCGCGTGCGTGCCGACGGCTGCGCGACCGCCGCATCCGTGCTGGCCTGCGAGATCCAGGTGGCCGACTGTCTGCCGGTGCTGTTCGCCGATCGGCAGGGGCGTGCGGTCGGCGCGGCCCATGCGGGCTGGCGCGGGCTGGCTGCTGGCGTGCTCGAGGCCACGCTCGCGCGGGTGTGCCGTCTGGCGGGCGCCGCACCGGACGAGATCGAGTGCTGGCTCGGGCCCTGCATCGGGCCGACGCACTTCGAGGTCGGCCCGGAAGTGGTGGCCGCCTTTCTCGGCACGGCGGCGGCTGAGCGCAGCGCCTTTCACCAGCCTTCGCCGGGCGGTCGGGGGCGATCGATGCTGGATCTGGCTGCGCTGGGCCGCGAGCGCCTGCGTCGCGCCGGGGTGATGGCGCTGGGCGGCAACGACAGCAGCCTGTCGTGGTGCACGCGCAACGATCCGGCGCGGTATTTCTCCTATCGCCACAGTGCCTGCACAGGCCGCATGGCCGCGCTGATCTGGCTTGGTCCGGCAATCACGCCCCAATCTGGCGGCTGACCTGAGCATTCGTGCGGAATTTCCGTCCGGCTGTTGCTGCAATCCGACTAAAAATGGGTACTTGGCCGTGTCTTACGATTCCTTGTGCGGCAAATCGTGAGCACTTGTTTCGGGTTTTCCCGCGGTGTTGCGGGTTTCCATTTGATCGGCATCAAATTCTTGGGCGTGCGTGCGTTCGGCCTGTTCCTGAAGGTGACGCGCCCGGCGCCGCATCGGTGTGCCCATCAGATACATGACGATCGACAGCGGCAGCGCGCCATAGAGCAGGAAGGTGAAGATCGCACCGAGTATGGTGCCCTGCGGGTGCATCGCCTCGGCGGCGGCCATCATCAAGCTGACATAAAGCCACGCGATCGCAATCAGGTACATGGGGGTTTCCTGCGATGTCGGAGAAAGGGTTCTGTATGAAATGGCCGTGCATAATGCCTCTGAACGCAGATACCGTGCCTTCGGAGGAGATGAATGAACCCTTTCGACCCGTCGACGTTCAACCTGCCCGACCTGTCCGCCTTCGGGCGGACCGGCGAGAAGCTGCAGGGCATGGGCCAGAGTGTTGGCGAGAACCTGCTCACGCTCTCGCGCATGCAGATCCCGCCGCAGGAGCTGGCCCGCATCCAGGGTGAATACCTGAAGGAGGCCGCCGAGCTCTGGAATGCCGGGCTGCAGTCCGGCGGCAAGGTCAGCCTGCCGAAGGATCGCCGTTTTGCCACCGCCGAGTGGACCGACAATCCGGCTTCCGGTTTTGCGGCGGCCAGCTATCTGCTCAACGCCCGCACGCTGATGCAATTGGCCGAGGCGGTGCAGGGGGACGAGAAAACCCGTACCCGCATCCGCTTCGCGGTCCAGCAATGGATCGATGCCAGCGCCCCGTCCAATTATCTGGCGCTCAATCCCGAGGCGCAGAAGAAGGCGCTGGAAACCCGCGGCGAGAGCATCGCCCAGGGCGTGCAGCAGCTGGTCAACGACATCCGCCAGGGCCATGTCTCGCAGACCGACGAGTCGGTCTTCGAGGTCGGCCGCAACGTCGCCACCAGCGAGGGTGCGGTCGTGTTCGAGAACGAGCTGTTCCAGCTCATCGAGTACAAGCCGCTGACCGCGCAGGTGCACGAGCGCCCGATGCTGTTCGTGCCGCCGTGCATCAACAAGTACTACATCCTCGACCTGCAGCCGGACAACTCCGTCATCCGCTACACCGTCGAGCAGGGCCACCGCCTCTTCGTCGTCAGCTGGCGCAACCCCGGCGACGACATGGCCGCCTTCACCTGGGACGACTACATCGAGAAGGCGGTCATCCAGGCCATCCGGGTGGTCCAGGAGATCGGCGGCAGCGACACGATCGACACGCTGGGCTTCTGCGTCGGCGGCACCATCCTGACCACTGCGCTCGCGGTGCTGGCCGCGCGCGGCGAGCAGCCGGCGGCCAGCGTCACGCTGCTGACCACGCTGCTGGACTTCAGCAACACCGGCATTCTCGACATCTTCGTCGACGAGACCTCGGTGCGGCTGCGCGAGATGACCATCGGCGCGGATGCGCCGCAGGGCCCGGGCATGCTGCGCGGCAAGGAGCTGGCGGCCACCTTCAGCTTCCTGCGCCCGAACGATCTGGTCTGGAACTATGTGGTCGGCAACTACCTGAAGGGCGAGACGCCGCCGCCGTTCGACCTGCTGTACTGGAACTCCGACAGCACCAACCTGCCGGGCAACATGTACTGCTGGTATCTGCGTCACACCTACCTCGAGGACAAGCTCAAGGTGCCGGGCGCGCTGACTGTCTGCGGCGAGAAGGTCGACATCGGCAGGATCGAGGCACCGGTCTATCTCTACGCCTCGCGCGAGGACCACATCGTGCCGTGGGACGCTGCCTACCAGAGCACGAAGCTGTTCAAGGGCCCGCGGCGCTTCGTGCTGGGCGCTTCCGGGCACATCGCCGGCGTGGTCAATCCGCCGGCCAAGAAGAAGCGCAACTTCTGGACGAACGACGAACTGCCGGCCTCGGCCGACGACTGGCTGGCCGGTGCCACCTCGGTGCCGGGCAGCTGGTGGCCGGACTGGGCCGACTGGCTGGCGCAGCACGCCGGCAAGAAGAAGGCCGCGCCGAAGGCCTATGGCAACCGCCAGCACAAGGTCATCGAGCCGGCTCCGGGGCGCTACGTCAAGCAGAAGGTCTGACGACGCGGCGTGCCCGTCTTTCAACCGCGGTCCGCAAAGGACCCACTGGACACTGAATCAGGAGAAAACGCATGACCGACATCGTGATCGTTGCAGCGGCACGCACCGCCGTGGGCAAGTTCGGAGGCACGCTGGCCAAGACCGCGGCGCCTGAGCTGGGCGCCACGGTCATCCGCTCGCTGCTGCAGCGCACGGGCCTGTCCGGCGAGCAGATCGGCGAAGTCATTCTCGGCCAGGTGCTGACCGCCGGCTCGGGCCAGAACCCGGCCCGCCAGTCCGTCATCAAGTCCGGCCTGCCGCAGGGCGTGCCGGCGATGACCATCAACAAGGTCTGCGGCTCGGGCCTGAAGGCGGTGATGCTGGGCGCCCAGGCCATCCGTGACGGCGATTCCGAGATCATCATCGCCGGCGGCCAGGAGAACATGAGCGCCAGCCCGCATGTGCTGCCGAACTCGCGCGACGGCCAGCGCATGGGCGACTGGAAGCTGGTCGACACCATGATCAACGACGGCCTGTGGGATGTGTACAACCAGTACCACATGGGCATCACCGCCGAGAACGTCGCCAAGAAGTACGGCATCACCCGCGAGATGCAGGACGCGCTGGCGCTGGCCTCGCAGCAGAAGGCCGCCGCCGCCCAGGACGCCGGCCGCTTCGACGACGAGATCGTGCCGGTCTCGATTCCGCAGAAGAAGGGTGATCCGGTCGTCTTCGCCAAGGACGAGTTCATCAACCGCAAGACCAGCCTGGATGTGCTGGGCGGCCTGCGTCCGGCCTTCGACAAGGCGGGCTCGGTCACTGCGGGCAACGCTTCGGGCATCAACGACGGCGCCGCCGCCGTGATGCTGATGTCGGCCGCCAAGGCCGAGGCGCTGGGCCTGAAGCCGATGGCGCGCATCGCCTCCTACGCCAGCGCCGGCCTGGATCCGGCCTTCATGGGCATGGGCCCGGTGCCGGCCGCCCGCCGCGCGCTCGAGCGTGCCGGCTGGTCCGCGGCCGACCTCGACCTGCTCGAGATCAACGAGGCCTTCGCGGCCCAGGCCTGCGCGGTCCACCAGGAAATGGGCTGGGACCTGTCGAAGGTCAACGTCAATGGCGGCGCGATCGCCATCGGTCACCCGATCGGCGCCTCCGGCTGCCGCATCCTGGTCACGCTGCTGCACGAGATGCAGCGCCGTGACGCGAAGAAGGGCATCGCCTCGCTGTGCATCGGCGGTGGCATGGGTGTCGCGCTGACGGTCGAGCGCTGATTTCCCTCCGGTCGTTTTCGCAGAAATTCACTTGTCTGCGCTCGCTGTGAGCGCAGGCCCATCACAAGGAGAGACAGACATGGCACAGAAAATCGCATACGTCACCGGCGGCATGGGTGGCATCGGCACCTCGATCTGCCGTCGTCTGCACAAGGACGGCTTCAAGGTCATCGCCGGCTGCGGCCCGACCCGTGATGCCCAGAAGTGGCTCGACGAGCAGGCTGCGGCCGGCTACACCTTCTACGCCTCGGTCGGCAACGTCGCCGACTGGGACTCGACCGTCGAGGCCTTCGCCAAGGCCAAGGCCGAGCACGGCCCGATCGACGTGCTGGTCAACAATGCCGGCATCACCAAGGACCGCATGTTCCTGAAGATGAGCCGCGAGGACTGGGACGCGGTCATCAGCACCAACCTGACCTCGATGTTCAACGTCACCAAGCAGGTGGTCGGCGACATGGTCGAGCGCGGTTTCGGCCGCATCATCCAGATCTCCTCGGTCAACGGCGAGAAGGGCCAGGCCGGCCAGACCAACTACTCGGCCGCCAAGGCCGGCATGCACGGCTTCACGATGGCGCTGGCGCAGGAACTGGCCGCCAAGGGCGTGACCGTCAACACCGTGAGCCCGGGCTACATCGGCACCGACATGGTCCGCGCGATCCGTCCGGACGTGCTCGACAAGATCATCGCCACCATTCCGGTCAAGCGTCTGGGCACGCCGGAGGAAATCGGTTCGATCGTCGGCTGGCTGGCGGGCGAGGACTCGGGCTTCACCACCGGCGCGGACTTCTCCTGCAACGGCGGCCTGCACATGGGCTGATGCCTCGCTGGCGGTGACGCCTGCGAATCCGAGGGCCGGCCTTGCCGGCCCTTTTTGCTTCCTTCGGCTTTTCCCGGGTCTTTGCCGGATCACTGCACCGCGATCAGCGCGTCGAGTGCGGCGCAGACCTCGCGCATGCTGCCGCTGATGCGCACCCGGCGCGGATCCTGGGGATCGATCTGCAGATGCAGACGTTCGTCGGGGATGTCGTCGGGGTCGGCGGCGAGGGCCTGCGCGGGCCACAGACGACGGGAGTCGGCATGGCGCACCGAGGTCGGCATGCTGCGCGAAAGCACGATGCCCTGCGGATGCGCGGGCCGTTGTGGCGCGATGGGCGATGTCGTCGAACGGGGCGAGAGGGGCGAGAGAGGCGAGAGCGAGGGCCGGGGCAGCGGCCGGTCGGACATCGCCGCGACCGCGGCCAGATCGAGATCGGGTGCGAGGTCCGCAGCGATGTCTGCTGCGAGATTCGGCGACAGGACCGGGCGCGGAGCACGGCGCAGCCAGCGGGCGAGCATCGGAAACATCGGAACCTCCAGGATCTTGAGGGTACCGGTGCAGGCGAGCGTCAGCCCGCCCGGCCGGAAGGGCCGCATGGCGCGACAGGGGACCCGCGAGTCCGGGCCGGGACGAGAGGACAGTGCAGCGGCCGTCAGCCCGCAGGCGGCGTGGCCGCCGCGGGCTACAGCATCGGACTGTTGCGGATCAGACCGACCGCCAGGCCCTCGATGCAGAAGTCCGGATCATCCGGCTGCACATGGATGACCGGGAAATCCGGGTTTTCCGGATGCAGTTCGATGCCCGCCGGGCCGTGGCGCAGGCGCTTGACGGTGACCTCGTCCCCCAGCCGGGCGACGACGATCTGCCCGACCTGGGCCCGGGCACCGCGCTGCACCGCCAGCAGGTCGCCGTCGAGAATGCCGGCATCGCGCATGCTCATGCCGCGCACCTTCAGCAGGTAGTCGGGGCGGCGGGTGAAGAGATGGGGCTCGATCGTGTAGCTGCGTTCGATGTGTTCCTGCGCCAGGATCGGGCTGCCGGCGGCGACCCGGCCGACCAGCGGCACGCTCATCGTGTCGGGCGCAGGGGCGTCGGCGGGGTCGGTGCCGCCCGACCTCAGGCTGCGCAATATGTCAGACTTGAGCCGGATGCCCCGCGAGGTGCCGCCGACCAGTTCGATCACGCCCTTGCGGGCCAGCGCGCGCAGATGCTGCTCGGCGGCATTGTGCGAGCGGAAACCGAATTCGGTGGCGATCTCGGCCCGTGTGGGCGGTGCGCCGGTCGTCTCGATCGTGCGCAGGATCAGCGCCATGATGTCCTGCTGGCGAGGGGTGAGCTTCGGGCTCGCGTCCATGGGATGTCCTTGGGGCTGTTCAGATATCCAGTGCCTGTATTTTTATCCAGTTCCATGCAGATGACAAGCAGCGATGTGCTCTCCCCTCGGCCCGCGCAGAACGGCCGCCATATCGTCATTCTGGGCACCGGCGGCACGATTGCCGGCCGGGCCGAGCAGAGCACCGATGTGGTCGGCTACAAGGCTGGCCAGGTTGCGGTTCAGGATCTGATCGACGGGGTGCCGGGCCTGCGCCGGCGCATCGACGCGGGCTGGCGCATCGAGTCCGAGCAGGTCTCGCAGGTCGACAGCAAGGACATGAGCCACGCGATCTGGCGCCGGCTGGCCGAGCGGGTGCAGCACCATCTGGACCGGCCGGAGGTCGACGGCATCATCGTGACCCACGGCACCGACACGCTGGAGGAGACCGCCTACCTGCTGCATCGGGTGCTGGCGCCGTCGCGCCCGGTGGTGCTGGCCGCGGCGATGCGTCCGGCCAGCGCGCCGCAGCCCGACGGGCCGCAGAACCTGGACGACGCGCTGACGGTGGTGGGCTGGCCCGGCGCGCGCGGGGTGATGGCGGTGCTGGGCGGGCAGGTCTGGCCGGGCGCGGAGGTCCGCAAGATCCACCCGTACCGGCTCGACGCCTTCAGCGCGGGCGACGCCGGCCCGCTGGCGCATGTCGAGGCCGGTCAGCTGCGCCGGCTGCGCGAATGGCCGGTGGAGCAGCCGCTGGGCCTGAAGGTGCTGGCGGCCGACATCTGGCCGGATGTGCAGATCGTCACCAGCCATGCCGGCGCCGACGGCCGGCTGGTCGACCTGCTGGTGCAGGTCGGGGTGCAGGGCCTGGTGGTGGCCGCCACCGGCAACGGCTCGGTGCACCAGGATCTGATGGCGGCGCTGCTGCGAGCGCAGGCCGCCGGCGTGCTGGTGCTGCGTGCGCTGCGCGGCGGCGCCGGCTGCATCGTGCCCTCGGCGACCGATCTGCTGCCGGATGCCGGCGCGCTGACCTCGGCGCAGGCGCGCATCGAGGTGCTGCTGCGGCTGCTGGCGCGCCGCGGCGGCTGAGGTCCGGCCGCCTCGGGCCGGGCCCCGGCCGAGGTCAGACCGGGATCAGACCAGGTTCAGCGTCACCTCGATGTTGCCGCGGGTCGCGTTCGAGTAGGGGCAGACGATGTGGGCGGCCTGCACCACCTCGTCGGCGACCGCGCGCTCGACGCCGGGCACATGGATGTTGAGCGTCACCTGGATGCCGAAGCCGTTCGGGATCGGGCCGATGCCGACTTCCGAGTCGATCTTCAGGTCGGCCGGCAGCGCGATCTTCTTCTGGCCGGCGACGAACTTCATCGCGCCCATGAAGCAGGCGGCGTAGCCGGCGGCGAAGAGCTGCTCGGGATTGGTGCCGGCGCCGTCGTCGCCGCCCAGGCCCTTGGGCACCGAGAGCTTGACGTTCAGGCGGCCGTCGTCGCTGGTGGCGGCGCCGTCACGGCCTCCGGTGGCGGTGGCGCGGGCGGTGTAGAGGACTTGCTGCAGGGACATGGTCTTTCCTTTCAGGGGGAACAGGTCAAGGGGCGGTCAAGGGGCGGCTCAGGGGCCGGGGGGAGACTGGAGCAGGGCCGCGCGCAGCCGGGCGAGCTGGCCGCGCAGCGCGGCCAGTTCGTCGAGCGAGCAGCCGGTGGAGGCGGCGATCTGGCGCGGAATCTCGCCCGCACGGGCCTTCAGCGCCTGGCCGGCGGTGCTCAGCACGACCGTGACGCGGCGCTCGTCGTCGCGGCTGCGGCGGCGCTCGAGCAGGCCGGCTTCCTCGAGCCGGCGCAGCAGCGGCGTGAGCGTGCCGGAGTCGAGCGAGAGCCGCTCGCCGAGCTCGCCCACGCCCTGGCCGTCACGCTCCCACAGCACCAGCATCACCAGGTACTGCGGATAGGTCAGGCCGAGCGCGTCGAGCAGCGGGCGGTAGCGCTTCGTCATCGCCAGCGAGGCGGAATACAGCGCAAAGCACAGCTGCTGGTCCAGGGCCAGCCAGGCGTCTGCCGGGAGGGGGGAATCTGCGGAGCCGGAATTCATGATGCACACAGTCTAGTTGTGTGCAATTGAATTCGCCGGGCAGAGGCCTCTGCCCCTGTGCCCGGCAGGGCCGCAGCCGAACCTGCCGGCGATCAGTGCGCGGATGTGCTTGCGATGTTGCCGCGCCCCGGCCAGGTGGCCAGCCCCACGCCCAGCAGCGCCAGCGCGAAGCCGCCGGCCTGCGCGGCGCTGAAGGGCTCGCCCAGCAGCAGCACGCCGACCGCGGCGGCCGACACCGGCAGCATCACGGTGAACACGCCTGCCTGCGAGGCCGGCACATGGCGCAGCCCGGTCATCCACAGCCAGACGGTGATCATGCTGGCGGCCAGCGCGTAGAACACCAGCAGGCCCCAGATCGGCAGCGCCACCTGCGAGAAGTCGAACTGCCGTGCCTGCCACAGCGCCAGCGGCGCCACCAGCGCCAGGCCCCAGAGGTTGACCAGCGCGCTGATGCGCTTGGGGCCCAGCCGCCCGGAGAGCTTCTTGCCGATCACCACATAGCTGGCCTCGCAGACCACCGCCGCGAGCAGCAGCAGATTGCCCAGCAGCGGCGAGGTGCCCGCGTTGGCCGCCGTGCCGGTCTTGCTCAGCGTCACCAGCGCGATGCCGCTGACCGCGCAGGCGATGCCCGCCAGCACCTGGCGCGACAGCCGCTCGCCCAGGAAGACCCGCGACAGCAGCGCCACCACGCCGGGCAGCGCCGCCATGATCACGCCGGCGGCCAGCGCGGTGCTGAGTTGCACGCCGAAGAGCATGCAGATCGAGAACAGGAAATTGCCCAGCAGGCTCAGCAGGAAGAGCAGGCCGCGGTCCTGCCGGGTCTGCTCGGGTTCGTCGGCGGGGCGGCGGGTCCAGCCGCCCATCGCCACCGCGGCGATGCCGAAGCGCAGGCCCGCCAGCAGGAAGACCGGAAAGACCGCGACCAGCCATTTCGACAGGCCGACATAGCTGCCGACCAGCGCCATGCTGGCGGCCAGGCAGGCCCAGGCGCGCCAGGGCATGCGGTTCGTGGCCGTCAGCACGCCGCCCGGTGCGGCGCTCATCCGGCGGCTTTCATCGCCGCCTTCTGCTCCTGCTGCAGACGCTTCTCCCGCAGCGCGATCATGTAGCTCGAGACCACGACGAAGATCGCCACCACCACGATGACCACCGTGGCCAGCGCATTGACCGTCGGGTCCAGCCCCAGGCGGGCGCGGCTGAAGATCACCAGCGGCAGCGTGGTCGAGCCCGGGCCCGACAGGAAGGCCGACATCACCACATCGTCGAGCGAGAGCGTGAAGGTCAGCAGCCAGGCCGCCAGCAGCGACTGCGCGATCATCGGCAGCGTCACCAGGAAGAAGACCTGCAGCGGGCGCGCGCCCAGATCCTGCGCGGCCTCCTCGAACTGCGGATTGAGGTCGCGCAGCCGCGCGGCGATCACCACCGTCGCATAGGCCATGCCGACCAGCATGTGGCCGAGCCAGATGGTGGTCAGGCCCCGCTCGGGCACGCCGAACAGGCGCTGCATCGACACCAGCATCAGCAGCAGCGACAGGCCGACGATCACCTCGGGCATCACCAGCGGCGCGTTGATCATGCCGGAGAAGAGGGTGCGGCCCCGGAAGCGCGGATGGCGCTCCAGCGTCAGCGCCGCCAGCGTGCCCAGCACCACCGAGCCGGTGGCGCTGGCCGCGGCGATCTGCAGCGACAGGAACAGCGCATGGCGGATGTCCTCGTCGCCGACGAGCTTCTCGTACCAGCGCAGCGAGAAGCCGGCCCAGACATTGGGCACCGGCGAGTCGGTGAAGCTGTAGACCACCAGCGCGATGATCGGCAGGTACAGGAACAGGAAGCCGGCAGCCAGCCAGATGCGGCTGGTCCAGCGGGCGGCGGGGGTGATGATCACTTGCGCGCCTCCTGCGCCTGGTTGCGGTTGAAGATCGCCAGCGGCACGATGATCAGCAGCACCATGGTGACGGCCACGCTCGAGGCCATCGGCCAGTCGTTGTTGGAGAAGAACTCGTCCCAGAGCACCCGGCCGATCATCAGCGTCTCCGGGCCGCCGAGCAGCTCGGGGATCACGTACTCGCCCACGCACGGGATGAACACCAGCATCGCGCCGGCGATGATGCCGCCCTTGGACAGCGGCACGGTGATGCGCCAGAAGGCCTGCCAGGGCGTGGCACCCAGATCCTGTGCGGCCTCGAGCAGGCGCAGGTCCAGCTTGGACAGCGTGCCGTACAGCGGCAGGATCATGAAGGGCAGGTAGGTGTAGACCATGCCCAGGATCAGCGAGAAGGGCGTGTACATGTACTGCCCCTCGGCCGAGATCAGCCCCAGCGGCAGCAGCAGCTTGTCGGCGCCGATGGTGTTCAGGAAGGTGCCGACCCAGCCGGTGTCGGCATCCAGCAGGCCCTTCCAGGCATAGACGCGCAGCAGGAAGCTGGTCCAGAACGGCAGCATCACGCCCATCAGCAGCAGCGGCTGCACGGTGGAGGGCGAACGCGCCATGAAATAGGCGAAGGGGTAGCCGATGGCCAGACAGACCGCAGTGGTGATGCCGGCGTACTTCAGCGACTGCGCGTAGGTGCTGAGGTAGAGGTCGTCCGCGAGAATGGTCAGGTAGTTCTGCAGCTTGAGCTTCATGAAAAGCTCGTTGTTCGCGTAGGTGAACAGGTCGCTCACCATCGCGCCGTCCATCTCGGCCAGGCTGATGCGCAGCACGATCAGGAAGGGCAGCAGGAAGAACACCAGCAGCCACAGGAAGGGCGTGCCGATCAGCAGCGTGCGGCCGCTGAACAGCGAGCGCAGCCGTGTCGCGACGGAAGAGGGTCGGGCCATGCCTTCAGCTCCTCACTGGGTCAGCACGACCTGGGCATTGGGCTGCCAGTGCGCCCAGACCCGGTCGCCCCAGGTGGGCGCGCTGCTGCGGTCGCGGCTGTCGTTCTCGACCGTCACCTTCAGCCGCGCGCCGCTGGCCAGCTCCAGGTGGTAGAGCGTGGTGTCGCCGAAGTAGGACATTTCCTTGACCGTGCCGGGCACCTGGTTGAAGCGGCCCTCAGGCTGCTCGGCGCTCAGCGAGATCTTCTCCGGGCGCACCGCCACCGTGACCTGCTGGCCCAGGTAGCCGGTGATGCCGTGGCCGATATGGTGCATGAAGTCGGCGCACTCGATCTGCACATGGTCGGCCTCGTCGACGACGATGCGGCCGTCGGTCAGGTTGACGTTGCCGATGAAGTCGGCGACGAAGCGGGTGGTCGGCGTCTCGTAGATGTCGGCCGGGCTGCCGACCTGCAGGAAGCGGCCCTCGCTCATCACCGCGATGCGGGAAGCCATCGTCATCGCCTCCTCCTGGTCGTGCGTCACCATCACGCAGGTCACGCCGACCTGCTCGATGATGTTGACCAGCTCGATCTGCGTGGCCTCGCGCAGCTTCTTGTCGAGCGCGCCCAGCGGCTCGTCGAGCAGCAGCAGCTGCGGGCGCTTGGCCAGGCTGCGCGCCAGCGCCACGCGCTGCTGCTGGCCGCCCGAGAGCTGGTGCGGCTTGCGCGCCGCCAGCTGGGTCAGCTGCACCAGGCGCAGCATCTCCTCGACCCGCTGCGCGATCTCGGCCTGGGGCAGGCCGTCGCGGCGCAGGCCGAAGGCGATGTTGTCGGCCACCGTCATGTGAGGAAACAGCGCATAGGACTGGAACATCATGTTGACCGGACGCTCGTAGGGCGGCTTGCCCGCGAGGTCCTGGCCATTGAGGATGATCCGCCCCGAGGTCGGCGTCTCGAAGCCGGCGAGCATGCGCAGCAGGGTCGACTTGCCGCAGCCCGACGAGCCGAGCAGCGCGAAGATCTCTCCCTTGGCGATGTCCAGGCTGACCTGGTCGACCGCGCGGAAGTCGCCGAACTCCTTCACCACGGAGTCGATCCGCAGGAAGGCGCCGTCCGCCTGGGGCTTGGCCATGAGTCTGTGTCCTCTTCTCTGGGAGCCTGGGTCAGCGACCGGCCTTGAAGTTGGTGAAGGTGCGGGTGATGAGCTTGCGGGTGGCCTGGTCAGGCACGCCCGGGGCGATCATCCTGGCCAGCGCCGCCTCGTCCGGGAAGACGGCCGGGTTCTTGGCCAGCTCCGGCTTGACGAACTTCAGCGAGGCCTTGTTCGGGTTGGCGTAGAAGACCGCATTGGTCAGCGACGCATGCACCTCGGGCTTCAGGATGTAGTTGATGAACTTGTGGGCGTTGTCGACGTTCTTGGCGTCCTTCGGGATCGCCATGGTGTCGAAGAACAGCAGGCCGCCGTTCTTGGGCAGCAGCACCTCGAGGTTCTGCGGCTTCTTGGCCTTGGCCGACTTGTCCTTGGCGATCATGATGTCGCCCGACCAGCCCACCACCGCGCAGAGCTGGCCCTTGGCCATCTGGTCGATGTAGTCCGAGCCCGAGCCCACGAAGCGGGTCACCGACGGGCGCACCTTCTTCAGCATCTCGGCCACGGCCTTGTAGTCGTCGGCGTTCTTGCTGTGCGGCTCCTTGCCGATGTAGTTCAGCGCCAGCGGCATGATCTCCGACGGGGTGTCGAGCACCGCCACGCCGCAGCCCTTGAGCTTGCTCACATAGTCCGGGTTGAAGACCAGATCCCAGGCGTTGTCGGGCATCGGCTTGTCGCCCAGCGCCGCCTTGACCTTGTCGACGTTGATGCCGACCGTGGTGTAGCCCCACAGCCAGTCGACGATGTGCTCGTTGCCCGGGTCCATCTTGGCGAGCTGCGCCTGGATGGCGGGGTCGAGGTTGGCCAGGTTGGGGATCTTGCTCTTGTCGAGCTTCATCAGCAGGCCGGCCTCGATCTGCTGCTTGGCCCAGTTCGAGCCGGGCACGACGATGTCGTAGCCGGTCTTGCCGGCGATCAGCTTGGCGTGCAGCGCCTCGTTCGAGTCGAAGTTGTCGTACCGGACCTTGATGCCGGTCTCCTTCTCGAAGTTCTTGATCGTGTCCTCGGCGATGTAGTCGGCCCAGTTGTAGATGTTCAGGACCTTGGATTCCTGCGCCTGGGCGCCGGTCGCGCACAGCGCCGCGACGGCGGCGACCACGACATTGAGGGCCTTGGCGGGCCGCGACGAGAACAGCTTCATGAACACTCCAGTCAGGACAGTCGTAGGGATGGGTCGTTGGACGGGCAGGGCCGTGAACCGGTGCGCCGGCGTGACAGGCTGCATGGCTCCCGGCGCGCGGCCGCGATTATGGCGTGAGCGCACGTCATTTCATCACGCCGCTCAGGCCCCGTCGATGCGCAGCCAGGTGGTCTTCAGCTCGGTGTACTTCTCCAGCGCATGCAGCGACTTGTCGCGGCCGTTGCCGCTCTGCTTGAAGCCGCCGAAGGGCACGGTGATGTCGTCCTCGTCGTACTGGTTCACATGCACCGTGCCGGCACGCAAGGCGCGTGCCACGCGGTGCGCGCGGTCCAGGTCGTGGCTCCAGACGCTGGCCTGCAGACCGTAGGGCGAGTCGTTGGCGATGCGCACGGCGTCCTCCTCGGTTCCGAAGCGTATCACTGCCATCACCGGGCCGAAGATCTCCTCGCGGGCGATGCGCATGGCGTTCGTGGCGTGGTCGAAGACGGTCGGCTCGACATAGAAGCCGCCGGTCTCGGCGCGGGCCTGCGCGCCGCCGTGGCAGGTGGCGCCCTCGGCGCGGCCGGCGTCGATGTAGCCCAGCACGGTGCGCAGCTGGCCCTCGTCGACCAGCGCGCCCATCGTGGTGCGCTCGTCCAGCGGGTCGGCCGGCTGCCAGGCGGGCATCTGCGCGCGCACCTCGGCGACGAAGTCGTCGGCTATTGATTCGTGCACCAGCACCCGCGAGGGTGCGTTGCACGACTCGCCCTGGTTGAAGAACAGGCTCTGCGCGACGGTGCGCGCCGCGCGCGCCGGATCCTTGTGGTCGGGAAACACCAGGAAGGCCGACTTGCCGCCCAGCTCGTTGTAGACGCGCTTGAGGTTGGAGCGCCCGGCGTAGTCGAGCATGCGCCGGCCGGTGCGGGTCGAGCCGGTGAAGCCGATCGCGTCGACCTCCATGTGCAGCGCCAGCGCCTCGCCGGCCTCGTGGCCGAAGCCGGGCACCACATTGAACACGCCCGGCGGCAGCCCGGCCTCCACCGCGATCTCGGCCAGGCGCAGCGCTGTCAGCGGCGATTTCTCGCTCGGTTTCATGACGACCGAATTGCCGGTGGCCAGCGCGGGCCCGAGTTTCCAGGCCGCCATGATCATCGGGTAGTTCCACGGCACGATGCAGCCGATCACGCCCATCGGCTCGCGGGTGATCATCGCCAGCGCATTCGGCCCGGTCGGCGCGATTTCGTCATATACCTTGTCGATCGCCTCGGCATACCAGGCGATGGTGCGCGCGGTGGCCGGCACGTCGACCGTGCGGGCGAATCGGATCGGCTTGCCCATGTCGAGGGTTTCGAGCAGCGCGAGCTCGTCGCGGTGCGCCAGGATCGCCTCGGCAAAGCGCTGCAGCACCTTCTTGCGCGCCGCCGGCGACTGTCGCGCCCAGCGCCCGTCGTCAAAGGCCGCGCGGGCGGCCAATACTGCCGCATCGATATCCGCCGCCTGCCCGCGCGCAATCGCGCCCAGCCGCCGCCCGTCGATCGGCGAATGCTTGTCAAACGTCTCGCCGCTGGCGCTGGCCACGCGCTGCCCGTTGATGAAGGCGCGGCCATCCAGCGCGAGTGCGGCGGCACGGTCGTGCCAGGCGGGGGAGGGGGTCATGTGGGCTCCGTGCGCTTGGGTTCTTGAAGCGTTTCGATTTATACGGGTAATGCCGAGAAATTTCTATGCAGAATTGTCTGGAATTTCAATCACTTCCATCAGCAAATAAGATGGCACTGGAACAATACCTAGTTCTTTTTCTATAACGGAAATTATTTTCTCTAAGTCTTCTATGACCCGCATTGCATCTAGGTTGTCGATAATTTTTTGCCACTTCGGTCGCGGCCAATTATTTGGGTTTTTGTGTTTTGTTTCGTCGTATGTGATGTACTCTGTTTCTGCGTGTGCTAGCTCATTCCTGAGTTCCATGATTCTTTTGAATGTTTGGAACGGACTTGCTCCGTAGTCGGGCTCAATTTTTGCCAACTCGCAAAGAAGTGACATCTTTCCGGTGGGACTGAGCTTCGGCTTTAGATGCTCGTCCCAGCTGCGAAAGACGTAGTGACCTGTATGATTAAGGAACGATTCGTATGTAAATGCTGCGAATATGTAGATGGATAGCTTCTGGGATAGTGTCGCTTTAGATAGGTCGACGTCTTTTTTTAGGGATTCAATTGAAGAGTATAGGTAGCGAAAACTGTAGTATGCAAACTTTTTTGTCATAGAGGTTCCCCTGGTTTTGTGAGATTTATGTTGAAGGTGTTGTATTGGTAAAATTAAATCAGGGTTATAAGGTGCAAGGTATCAGTAGGTCAGGGCCGTTCACTGCTAATGCTAACCTGAGGCAAACTGCGCGACTGACCGAAGCAGATGGAACGGGACGACGATGTCATTGCTGAGACAAAGCCTGGCGCAGGTGAGCGATCCGCGCCGAGCGCAGGGCAAGCGCTACG
>RRZU010981598.1_pt1 | contig 22083 bp, 22 predicted proteins | sample 2165561 | NCBI WGS metagenome assembly RRZU01 (sample SAMN10456909, study PRJNA506462) | wastewater metagenome | isolation source: wastewater sludge | place: USA: Moscow, Idaho | reverse complement strand
TAGTCCTTGAGAAACTCAAACAGGCTGTAGCCTTTCTGGAATTGGATTTTGCTTTTGGCCATGATCTCGCACCTCGATAACTGTACGTAAGATCAGTATAGTTCGTGGTAACTGACTGCTAATCATGGGTAATCAGGTAAATTTTTATCCAGATAGATAGCACCAAAAGGTGTTCCACCATAGTCGCAAACAATAAAATCAGCACATCGAAACAGCGCAAGATTATCATAAACATGGGTGATGACGGCAGTAAAGGAATATTGCCTGAGAGCTTGTAAGACATCAGGCTCATTTTTAGCCGATAGAGGATGAGTTTTAACGATCACATTGTATTGATCACACAAGGCCGACATGGCATCCGCAAATAGAGGTAACGACGAAAGCTCAAGCCAGGTGGGCAACCAGAGTACCGTTTTTTTATCTGGATCCAGCCCCAGATCCGCTGGACAGACGTTCTGGAGATCCGGCTGAAGAAAATAATCATCATAACGTGGATAACCCATCTTAAATGTAACAGCGGAACAACATTTCTTCATACGCTCCGCCTGCCAAGGACCAAAACAAAGAATCAGATCATAATGCGAATTCCAGCTGGAAAAATTATGTTTTGCCTTACCAAGAGCATACATGAAGCGAACTTGGTATCGTCCCAATGCATGAATGAGTGGTTGTCTACCGTGATCAAACATACTGTGATTCGAGACCACTATGTCGTAGTAATGGCCCGACTTAAGCACGTAACCACTATTATGGCACGTATAGCCCATCCACCCAATAAAGGCACGACTTTCGGCCATTTCACTTGCGGTTCCATGCAATACCACATCAAACCCATCCTGGCCCAATATACGCCACACGGACTGGTAGTGATTACACATTTCTGCGGTATGAACAAAGAAAGCTAATTTCCTGAATGCTTGGTTTATCGCCATTTTGCTGCCTGCTTTTATATCGAAAACTGATTAATTATTTTTATAATGTATTCTTGCGACTCGTGACTCAGCGTCGGATAAAGCGGCAAAGACAAGATTGACTCATGGGCTCCGCCATTTACTTCCGAATTGATAACTTTCAGATTTGAATAAGGTTTATGGTAATCAACAGGATATGGGTAATGTATCATAGTCTGAATATCGTGAACGGCCAGATATTCCTGAAGTTTGTCACGAAATGAACAACGGATGACAAACAAGTGCCAAACGTGACCGAACCGGTAATTCACTTGCGGTAATATAATCAATGGATTGTTAATCTGAGTTAAATAGCGTTCAGCAATATCTCGTCTTTGCTGTGTATCGGCATCCAGATACACAAGTTTTACACTGAGCACTGCTGCCTGAATTTCATCGAGCCGGCTATTCACGCCAATATAGTCATGATGATATTTAACACTCGAGCCATAATTGCGCAGCATAAATAGCATATTGGCCAGAACAGTATCATTGGTCGTGATACAACCGGCATCACCGAGAGCCCCCAGATTTTTACCTGGATAGAAACTGAAAGCAGCAGCGTCTCCCCAAGCACCCGCCTTGATACCGTTTACCTCAGCACCATGAGCTTGAGCACAATCTTCTAATACAAGCCATTGATATTCTTTAGCTAATGCCATAATTTCTGGCATCGGTGCTAACTGGCCGTACAAATGCACAGGAATAACCACGCGCGTTCGAGGTGATCTGGCCTGCACCAACAATCGTGGATCTAAATTGAATGTTCGAGGATCAACATCGACTAATATTGGAACTAAACCACTTTCAACAATCGCTGAGACGGTAGCAATAAACGTGTTACGTTGAACAATAACCTCATCACCGGGCTGCAACTTTCCCAGTTCTTTCCAAGCACGAAGCACCAAAGACAACGCATCACAGCCATTGCCAACACCGATAGCTGATTGGACTCCATTATAATGAGCAAAATCAGATTCAAATTGAGTTAGCTCTTTTCCCGCAATATACCAACCTGAGTCAATAACTCGTGCACATGCTGATTTTAATTCATCAGCATATTTATTATTTACAGAACCAACATCTAAAAATTTTATCATAATGACGGACTCAGATACCGACCAAATTTCTGCAACAAAACCTGATGATTATCTCGATTAAATACAAAGAATACATCTTGTTCGTCACGGTGAGTTTCCATGGCTCCCGTTTTTAAATGGAAGCGAATGACATGCTGATTTTCAAGACGAACATCGAAATGCGATTGTGCAAATGCCAATAGATATAATCCGACATGATAAACCAATAAAGTACTTTCAATTGCCGCTGTCGATGTCTTGTGTTCATTCAAGATCCAACTGCCCCAACAGAAAGAATTAATATCTGGTCTGAAATCATATAGCCGTACAGTTCCGATCGGTACGCCATCAATACGCTCGATAATGAAATAATACTCTTTACCATCCAGCTCGCGCTGCTTGTAATTCTCGAGCCAGAGTCTCTGTTCTATCTCTCCCCCCTGAGTTTGCGACAAGTGCTGATTATATCTTTCATTCGAACGTAATGAGTGAATGAAAGCAGCATCTGCGGGCATTGCTAATCGAAAGCGAATCGTTTGTGCACTCAGGGAATCAAGAAGAAGCATAATAACCTCCAACTAATTGCAGAAATTCTTCATAACTGCGAATATAATCGACTTCCTCATAGCGTTTATCGGCAATAACAAGCAATACACAATCTTCAGAAAAATTGTACATTTCTCTCCAGATAAACGAGTCGATATATAATCCCTGACCAGGATTATCCATCAGAATATCAATTCGTTCCTTACCATCATCAAGAACAAAACGGCAAGAGCCACTAATAACGATAGCAATTTGCTTCAACTTTTTGTGGGCATGAAAGCCACGACGAACACCTTCTTTAGTATTAAATATGTAATAAATACGCTGAATTTCGAATGGAATATTTTTTTCCTGTTCAAGAGAAATCAATGAACCACGATCGTCACCATGTGTCTGAAACTGAATAAAATTAATCTTCATACAGCCCCCTCATAATTCAACTCTATATTTGCCTGATTACAATTCTCTTCGGGCAGATTATTTTTTACCCAGCTAACAATCCGATTAGGATCCATAGTGTAGGATGCATAATAAATTTCCCGTGTATTTGATGTTCTGACTTCATAACTCAAATAATTCAAATCGATATCCAGCACATAGGCTATATTTGAAAAACAGGAAAGGTCTCCCGCATCCCTAGCCATCCAACATAAAGCTTTAGTTCCTGGCGAGGCAAAAATTATATTTGTCCAAGCAGCGCCTGTTGGCCCAACAATAATTTCAGCTTGAGCCATCAAGGAAACTTGCTCACAAAAGCTAAGATCTTCCATATAAACAAAAGTAAAGCCGAATACCGACAGCGCGTCCATTATTTCATTTTGGTTATAATGGCGAATAAAGCCTTTTCTGGCGAAAAAAATACGTTTGGGAAGCGGAGCGCTTGCTGAAGAAAGACAAGCCTGAAATGCTACATGGCGTAGATAATCAATGGACTCCTTTCTAACATAAGAGTTAACCACATTACTCCAAGTCGTATCTTTAAGATTAGCAACCAGATTATTAGGAGGAGTAATCAATAATAAATCTTCGACCCGATAGGATGTGATATTATTTAAATAAATAAATCTGCGACTTATTTTTGCTGCATCAATAAAAGTCTTGATAGACGAGATTTTTTGGCTAGAGACAGAAATAAGAATTGGATAACCATTATATTCATCAGGCATCTCCTCAATAAACTGAAGCTGACTCAATATTTCCAGCATCCAATGATAATAATTGGTTTCACTGCCGCCACTAATGAGAATCCCTTTATCAATATATTCTGGTTGATCTTGTCTGACCAATGCCAGCTTTTCCCCATGGTAGAGAAGGTGAGCACAGCTATAGTCGGCATTGTTTGTAACAGCCGGTATGACACGCTCAATTAAAAGTCTATTTCCAGGCAAGATGACAGAGCGAGAAACAGAACAGACTTGACCATCGTGGATACGATAAAGAGCCACTTCCGGCAATACAATATCAGCGATTATTTTTGGACGATCGAGATAGGCAGGTCCCCTAACCACAGCAGGTATTGCCTCGCGGAAAATATGAATCCGAAAATCACTTTGTGTATCCAGCCAGCTGAATGGCATCATTTTCGTATTACTAGAACCACGAATGCGACCATAGAACAGATTAAATAATAGCGTGGAAATCCATCCTGACTTTCGGCACATGATTAAATAGCAACGCTGATCAATTAATTTTTTTAGTCGATACCACCAAGAAGTATTTATCAAGTGATTGGGTTGAAATACCTCTATCCTTTCTGCATCCACTTCAAGTTGTTTTATTAACTGGGCATGGATTTCGACATAGTAATCACTGGCGATGATTATCTTATCAAATGACAAGCTCCCCAGTGATTGCGGTGCATATATCGATTGACCAAATAATTTATGTCCATGCTTCTGCTTGTTATTATCAAGAAACCCAACAATCTGATAACGGCTACGGTTGTTCTGGTAGAAGTTCATTCCGCCAGATCCGGTACCAAAGATCAGAACTTGCTCTTTTTTCTTACCAAAAAATGTTATCATTTATCCCCTGTCTCGTATCCAGTAGTGTCCATCCGGCGTTACACCCGGACACAACGACTATAAGCGTTCAATAGATCCTGCCCATCCCAGAACCAGTCAAAGGCCAGTGCCTGCCCAGGCGCAACCACCCTGTCAATTCGAGTAGCGGGATATTGACGCCCGAGTTCATGCACTCGCGCCGGAGCAATACCGACACACACACAGGTCTGTATGTTCTCACCGCGGCTCAACCACAATGCCAGAGCCTGTTCGGCGGTATCGGCCAGTACATTCAGCTCCAGTAACACTCCCCCTCCAACCGTCAGTGCACCCTCCTCATGGGTCCGGCGCAGCAAGGTCAATCCCTTCTGCATTCGACAAACACTGGCCGCTCCCTGCGCTACCGCAAGCTGACAGTTGACCAGACGGGTCATACCCCAAGACGGTTCGGCCAAGAAGGGCTCAGCCAGCGCCAGGTATACCCGTTCGCGTAATGCAGTGGGTATCTCACCCAGCCACACCAAGGTGGTTGGCGATGCACAGGCTTGTTGATTGAACTGGCTTATATCCTGCGCCAGTCGCGAGCAGGTCATAGCCAGCTCAACCTCCGACAGCAAAGCCAATCCCTCGCCAGACAGTAGAGCCAGGGAACGACGATCGGGGAACACCAGCTCCCGCGCCTGCGGAGCCAGGGCTATTGCACGGATCTGCTGCACAGTCCGATCACCGCCCCAGATCACCCGCAGTTGACACAGCGCCGAGAAGCGGGCCGTCAAATGGTCATCATGGGCATAGCGAATAAACCGCACCCGGGACACGATGGCCTGCCAATCAGGCTCCGCCAACAAATCGGCACACACCGCCAGCAACTGCTGTTGAACCGGATCCTGCCGTTGTGACAAGCGAAGGATGCTGCTGTTGCCCATGAAAAGCGCCATCAACCACGAGAAGATCGCCAAGGTCGGTACATTGGAGGGGACGAGGTGAAAGCTCAGACCTAACGGCATGGCCGAGCCGTAAGCCGCCAGATGGCTTCGCACCGCCGTCGGCCGCAGCCAGAAACCTAATGCAACCAGATCCGGCCACAGGTTTCCCTGCGCCATCAGACGCCTAGACAGCACCGACACAAAGTCCAGCACCACTGCGCTACTCGCCGGCAATGGCGCGGACTCAAAGCCTCGCCAGTCACAGGCAGGCATGACAAATTCGATGCCATCACGCGGCAGCGCATCCGCTATTGAAAGGTGTCGCTGCATCCGCGCACCTCCGCTCCACTCTGGCGGCCCAGCACCGTAAAATAACGACCGCGACGGCCGCAGGGGCAATCATCCTCACCCAGCAACACACCAAGATCCTCGGTCAGCAGACTGTGTCCTGGGTAGCTCTGCGGGATCGCCGATACAACTTGCAACAATCCGCGTTGTCCCTGCGAGAGCGGCAATAGACTCACCGGATCCCGCACCAGCACATCGGCAAACACCGGGGCATGCAGATGACCGGCTTTACACTCGACAAACACCGACCCCACCTGCTCCACCATGCCATAGAAGTTGTGTACCCGACTCAGCCCCAACTGTTCATGGCAGCGCAGCTTGAAGGCCGGATTATCCACCGCGAGGTGTTGCAGCTTCTTCCAACCACCGCTGTGAAAAAGCGTGCCCTGCGTCAACGGCAGTTCCAGACCGCGTTCACGCAGCGGCTCCAACAAACATTGCCATACCATGAAGGTAAAGCCGAACAACAGGACTGGCTGGCCCGCATATTTGTCACAAAACGCCTCGATGACCGGCCAGTTGGGCCGCATCTGCTCATCAAGGGCATAGGTATGGTCACGGCCAAGGAAGGAGAGCCCCAGCGCACCGGCGCCGCGGGCTGAAAAACCGCTGCGGTTTTGAATAAGAGCGGGTTGCTCCACCAGCAGCATGGGCAGCCGTTGCTTGCCGACGAACTCTTGCAGGATCTTCACCAACACCTTGCTCTGCAAGGCGGCAGTATCCCGATCGAGCACGATGCGTGACGGCGTCCCCGTGGTGCCAGAGGAGGTGAGCACCTTGAATACTTCTTCTTGCGGTACACTCTGCCACTGGGCCAATTTGAACAAGCGGGCGGCCAGATAGGGGAGCTCTTGGTACGTCGAGGCCTGACCCCAGCTAAATGCAGACAGAATATTGGCAAATGCTGGGCACCCCTGCGCATGGAGCTGTGTCAATTCATTTAGGCGAGCAAGGAGCAGCCCACTTTTTTCCTGTTGGGGCAGCCCAAAAACCGGCGCATCAAACAGTGTGTTCATACCTGCTCCAGTTGTGTTAACAAAGCCGGATAATCAATTTTCATATTGCTGCGTCGTGGTAAATGATGCCGATAGATGCGTACGCTTGATGGCGGCACCATCAGCCAGCGGGCCAGCTCCAGCTGTAGTGCATCACTGGAGCCCCCGTCTGCCTCGATGGCTACCAACAGGCGATCATCGCGGCCGGTCGCGGCGCAGGAATAGCCCCTCGCCTGCAACCAGGCTTCCACTTCAGCCAAGCTCACTCGTTTGCCAAACAGCTTCAGGAAACGGTTGAGCCGCCCGGTCAGATAGAATCGACCCGCCTCATCACAACGAGCCAGATCGCCGGTAAAGAGCACATCCATATCACGCCCCCGAGTCAGATCTTCAGGGCGTTCGGCATAGCCAAACATCACATTTGGCCCTTCGTAGACCAACTCCCCCACCCCGTCGGGAAAGCCGGGCTCATGACGCAGAGAGAGGCGCCCGCCCGGTACGGCACGGCCGATGGCATCCGGGACAATCATCACTTCCTCGTGTGCCAACCAGGCGATGCGCGGTGCGGCTTCTGTCTGGCCATACATCACGAAAAAACGGCGCCCCAGCGCAGATGCCTGCTCGGCAAACTGTTTTGCCAGTGCCGGCTCAAGCCGTCCTCCTGCCTGGGTCAGTGTCACCAGGCTTGGATAACGCGCCCAGTCAAAACGCAAGCGGTTTAGCATCTGAAAGGTAAACGGCACCCCCGCCACGCTGGTGACCTGATGGCGATTTACCTCATCCCAAAATTGGCGCTCAAGGGGACTAGCTGTGCATGAAACCAGAGAGGCTCCAGCCAAAAGATGGCTGTTAAGCACCGACATACCGAAGGAGTAAAAAAGTGGTAACGAGGTGATGGCTCGCTCATCCCCGTTCAGCGCCAAATATTCGGCGATGGCCGCGGCATTGGCATCAAGATTGGCTCGCGACAATCGCACCCATTTGCAGGACCCTGTACTGCCCGATGTCGGCAGCAGCATGGCCAGCTCAGGGTGAAGTGAAGGCACATCGCCAAGATGCTCCACTGCCCCATCTTCCAATACCCGCAAACTGACACCAAAGCGCTGGCACTGTTCACGATGCAACTGCACATCCTGTGCAGGATCGGCCAGCATGATGGCATGGCCATCACGCAGGGCCAGCAAGTAGTGCAACAGATGTCGGGTGGACGTCACAAATGGCAGGTAGACCAAATGTCGACCGGCAGGATAGGTAGTGGCCAACTGCGCCACACGCCGTGCCAGTTCATTATAACTGAGCCACCCCTCTTGCTGGTCTCGCCAGGCGGGCTCGTCATTGCCTTCAACCAGATGCGTCAGCAAATCAGGCTGGTTCAAATCACCATCCCCCCATCGACCCCGATCACCTGACCGGTCACATAGCTCGACAAGTCGGATGCGAGAAACAGGGCCACCTTGGCCACTTCATCTGGCGTGCCAATCCGTCCCATGGCGATGCTGGCCACCCGCTCGGTAAACTTCTCTTCCGGGATGGCGTGCGCCATATCGGTATCGATAAAACCGGGGGCAATGGCATTAACACGGATCTGGCTGGCGGCCAGCTCCTTGGCCAATGACTGGGTGATTCCGATCACCGCCGCCTTGCTGCCGGCATAGCTGCTGAGCCCCACCGCCCCAACTTGCCCCATCAAGGAGGCGAGATTGATGATACTGCCGCCATCGCTGCGTTGCATCATGCGCGCAGCATACTGGCTGCAGTAGATCACGCTAAAGGTATTGTTGCTGAACGTCTTTTGCAGATGGGTTTGGTTCGCCATCCCCAATAACGCCTCTTCCAGCATGCCGGCATTGTTGACCAGCACATCCAGCGCTCTGGTCTGGGCAAACAGCTGCTGAAAGGCTTGCTTGACCGCCACCGGCTCAGTCACATCAAAACAAAGGGGCTGGCAGGGCACGCCGAACTCGGAACATAGCGCGGCCGCCAGCTGGCTCATCGCCACCTCATCACGGCCCCCCAGCCATAGTTCTGCCCCCTGAGAGGCAAACTGGCGGGCGATGGCAAGGCCGATGCCACGCCCGGCACCGGTGATCAACACCCGCTTGCCCTGCAACAGCCCCTGCATCAGAGAGAGACTCCGTATTTGGCCAGGATCTCTCGCGCCTTGCCGACCGAACTCATGTCGATAATGTCATCGGTATCGAGCAACACGCCGTAGTGATCTTCCAACTGGGCAATCAGCCCCATATGGGCTACGGAATCCCACTGCGGGATACTGTTGTAAGCCAGCCCATCGCTGACGCCGCCGATATCAATACCCAAAGCCTCGGCAAAAACCTGTTCCAATGCCATTGTCATCTGAAAAATCTCCGTAGCCGCTCACGGGCGGCATAGTAATCAGCAGGTAGCAGTTCCAATGCGAAAAATCCGTTCTCTTGCCCTATCTGGCGATAACCCAGTTGTTCATTCAAGCGCAAGGCCGAGCTATTGCTCTCCCGAACCAACGTTCGGATACAACCTATATTCAACCTATCAAAGCCCTGATCAAGCTGGGATAAGGCGGCAGCAACGGCCAGCATGGGATGCCGCACGGTTGAGTTGCCCAGATAGAGTCCCGCATCGGCGATTGCCTGACCCTGCAGCTCACCCTGGTACTCACCTTTAAGATTGACGTAGCCAGTGCGCACGCCCTTGCACCAGAGCACCCAGTGCTGCTGCTCCCGGCGTTCACGGGTGACGGTGAACCATTGGCGCTGTTGCCGTGGCGAAATGCGCGTCTGGGATACCATCTGCATTCGCACCTCATCCTGATTGCGCCAACGTCGCAAAGCGGGAAGATCCCACAGCTCTATCGGGCGTAGCTCAACGCCATAACTCATCTTCACGCCATCCAGTTTCCATGACCTGCCTCTCTTATCGACCAAACTGCTGTCATTCCGTAGCAAAAATCGATAATACAAACAGAAAAACCAGTATAATATCAAAAATAATCAAAGAGTTGTCATCGATTACTCTGGCTTTGGCCAGTCATTAATCCAGCAGAGAGAGCCCATCATGGCCATCGCCATTATCCCGGCCCGGGGTGGCAGCAAACGCATTCCACGCAAGAATATCCGCCCCTTCTGTGGTAAGCCCATGCTCGCCTATGCTATCCAGGCGGCGCAAAAATCGGGCTGTTTCAGCAAGGTGGTGGTCTCCACCGATGATGACGAGATTGCCGAAGTCGCTCGTCAACTGGGCGCGGAAGTGCCATTTCTGCGGCCAGCCAACCTCGCCGATGATCACACAGGTACCACCCCTGTGGTGATCGACACGATTGCGCGACTCGACAAACTCAGAATCCAGGCCCAACACTACTGCTGCATCTATGCAACGGTCCCGCTTATCCAGGCCGATGACCTGAAGGCCGCCTATCAGCGGCTGATCGCAAGCCAGGCTCCCTTCGTCTATACGGTGGCAGAATTTGGCTTTCCCATCCAGCGCGCAGTCCGGATGGACGAGCGGGACCGGGTCACCCCCTTCTGGCCGGAACAGATGGCCAAACGCTCCCAGGATCTGGAACCTGCCTATCAGGATGCTGGCCAGTTCTATTGGGGGACGCAGGACGCCTGGTTGGGTGGGATCAGCCCCATCGGTGGAGAGGGGATCGGTCATATTCTGCCAAGACACAGAGTGGTCGATATCGATACGCCGGAAGATTGGCATCTGGCCGAACTACTCTATCAAGTGTTGGCCCAAAATGGCGTTTAAGGTTGCCTTCCGGCTTGATGCCAGCGCCGAGATCGGCCTGGGCCATCTGATGCGCTGTCTGGCCATCGCCGACCGGCTGAAAACGGCTGGCGCCGAGTGCCACTTTCTCTGTCATCAACTACCGATTCACCTGTTACCTCTGCTGCAGTTCCACCAGCATCACCTCCTTTGTGCTCTGGATGATCCAGGCCCCTTGTCCACCTTGCGCCCAGAGTGGCTGGTGTGTGATCACTACCAGATGGATCGGCAGATCGAACAGAAACTGGCCATGCTCTGTGGTCAGTCGCTGATCATCGACGATCTGGCCGATCGCCCTCATCACGGTCAGCTGCTGCTGGATCAGGGGCCACTGCGCAGCGCCGCCGATTACCAGTTGCTCACCCCTAGCGACTGTCGGCTGCTATTGGGCACCGACTATGCCCTGCTGCGCCCCGCTTATCGCAAGCTTGCACGCCAAGAGGTCAGCCGGTGGCAACGTGGCCTCATCTGCTTTGGCGGTGCCGATCCGGCAGGGGCCTGCCTCACGACCCTCAACACGCTGACCCGACTACCCTGGGCTCATACCATTCGCTGGACGCTGGTCGCCGGAGGTGCAAATCCCTTCTGGCACGAGCTGCAACAACGGGTTGCCGAACTGCCCGCTCTACAGCTCACGCTGCTGCGCCAGAGCGACCAGATGGCACAGCTGATGCAACAACACGACTTTGCCATCGGTGCGGCGGGCGGCATGACCTGGGAGCGAGCCTGCCTTGGCCTGCCGACACTGGCTGTCCCCATCGTCGACAATCAGCAGTTCAACGACGACGTGATCGCCCGCTTCCAGTTGGCAGAACAACTCACGCTGAGCGAGCTGGCTGAACCTGAGCGGCTGATGCAGGCCCTGCAACGCCTTGAATGGCAGGCTGATGACTATCGCCGACGTGGTCAAGGGCTGGTGGATGGACTGGGGCTGGATCGCCTCACTGCCTGGCTGCTGCCACAATCCGATTATCAACTGATACCAGATGGCCAGCAGTGGCAGTTACTCCATGAGAACAAGCCACTGCTCACCTTGACCCTCAGCGGTCAACAATTGATATGGCAAGCCCGGCAATGCGTTGCCCCCGAGGCTTGGCAAGAGCTGGCACATTGCTTGCTTAACGTATTCTCCCAATTACCCCTCTATCTTGCCGCGCCGCCGCAAATAGCGCCCCCGGCCCCCTGGCAACAGGCGCCGCAAGGCTGGCAACTTGGCACAGGAACCTGACGAAAGATGCAGATCGCTCATCGCCCTATCAACCAGGAACAGGCCCCCTATGTGATTGCCGAACTGTCGGCCAACCACAATGGCAATCTGGACCGCGCCCTGGCTATCATGACCGCCGCCAAAGCAGCGGGCGCCGGCGCCATCAAGCTGCAAACCTACCGCCCTGATACCATCACCCTCAAAAGTGATCGACCGGAATTTCAGATCCACGGCGGTTTGTGGGATGGCCACAGCCTCTATGACCTTTATGAGTGGGCACACACCCCGTGGGAGTGGCACCAGGCGCTGTTTGCCAAGGGGCGCGAGCTGGGGCTGACGGTATTTAGCAGCCCGTTCGATTTCAGTGCGGTGGACTTGCTGGAATCCCTCGACTGCCCGGCCTACAAGATCGCCTCCTTCGAGTTGGTGGATCTTCCCCTCATTCGCTACGCCGCACAGGCTGGCAAGCCGCTGGTCATGTCCACCGGCATGGCCAAGGAGGCCGAGATCACCGCCGCAGTCGAGATGGCGCTCAAGCATGGCAACGGCCAGCTGGCGTTGCTGCACTGTGTCAGCGGCTACCCAGCACCCGCCGCCGAATACAACCTGCGTACCATCCCCATGCTGCGCCAGCGTTTTGGCGTTGAAGTCGGGCTCTCCGATCACACCCTCGGCTCAGCCACCGCCATTGCGGCTACCGCGCTCAGTGCAACCCTCATCGAGAAGCACTTCACCTTGGCTCGCGCCGATGGGGGGCCGGATTGCGCCTTCTCCATGGAGCCCGCCGAACTATCCGAGCTGATTACCTCGGTCAATACAGCCCATGCAGCGCTCGGGGTAGCCGACTACCAGCTTACCGAAAGCGAACAGGGCAACCGCGCATTTCGCCGCTCCCTCTATCTGGTCAGGGATATAGCAGCAGGAGAGGCGCTCACCGCAGAGCATATAAAATCCGTGCGCCCTGCCCTCGGCCTGCCCCCCGCCGATTACGATCGGCTCATCGGCAAGCGGGTCAGCCGCGATCTGAGCGCCAATCAGCCTCTCAACTGGGAGTGGATTGCACCAGATGAATGAAGAGCTGCTACGCCACCATCTGGCAATAATCGAACAACGTTGGCCACGGCTTGCTGCCCACCTCGCGGTGGCACAGCTGGGCGATCTACAGGTTGAATTGTGTGAAGGTATCAGCAGCACACTGCTGGTCAATGGCATCCAGCTCACCAGCCGCCATGACCGGGTAGCCGAGGCAGAACTTCAAGCGGCAACCCTTCCCGATGTGCCCGTGCTGCATCTTTATGGCACCGGGCTCGGCGATCTGCAGAAGGTGCTGCTGACTCGCCCCCGGTTAGAAATTCTCCATGTCCATATCATGCACCACAATCTCTTCACTCTGGTGCTGGCCTTGCTCGAGCACGACGAGTGGCTGCAAGACCCCAGGGTCGAGCTGAGTCTCGCAGCCGATGAACAGGAGATTGTCCTCCCCTTCTTCGCCCTCCCCAGCGAGCTAGAGCTGGCCGAAGATGCGGCCTGCCGTATTCGTGGTCGACTGGTGAGCGAAGTAATGGCGGCTTACACCAGGCAACGTTTCGCCCCCGACTTGCCGCGCATTACCGGGCGACTGGCCGAGAATCTGCCACTTGTGGGTGAAGATGGCGATGTTGCCACGCTATTTGGCTCACACCCGGATGCCACCGCACTGGTCATCGCCAGCGGTCCCAGCCTGCAACGCCACCTCCCTCGCCTTGCGGGCTTGTTGCAACAACATCCCGAGTGGAAGGTGCTGTGTGTCGATACCGCACTCACTCCCCTGCGACAATATGGCATCAGTGTGGATGTGGTCGTTACTATCGACGATGCCCTGACACCGGATCGGCTGGCCAGCCAGGGGCTCGTCTCGGTTCCTTTGGTATATGCCCCCATGGTACCCCATGAGACGCTGGCGAGTTGGCAAGGCCCACGCTTTACCGCCTACTCCATCAGCCCCGTCTATGAGCAGCTTCGTCACACTCATCCCAAAGGGTTGCTCCATCAAGGGGGCAGCGTGATTCACCCTACCGTCGATCTGGCCGTCAAGATGGGTTGTCGCGAGATCATTTTGCTGGGTTGCGACTTCGCCTTCCCAGGCGGGCAGACCCATACCGGTTGGCAGGAGGGCGCTCTGGGGCCTGTCGCCAGCCAGGCACTCAGCTGGACACTCGATGGCCATGGCCAGCGGGTCGGCACCAACCCCAATTTCACCACCTATCAGATAGAGCTGGAGCGCTATATGGTCGCCACCCCCGAGGTTCGGTTCTGGAACAGCAGCCGGGATGGGGCAGCGCTGCTGGGCTGCGACTATCATCCGGAGTTTTTGCCATGAATCTGCAGCAAGAATGCATGGCCCTCGCACAGCGTTTTCGCCTGGGCCACAACGTGGAGAGTGCGCTCGCATTGCCAGGACTCATTGAAGGAGCACTGACCAGGCTCCCCGTAACCCGCCACCCGCAGGTAGCCCGCATCGTCACCGCCATGCTGGCCTGTCAGGAGCACCACGACTGGCTGGGGCTGGCCGACTGGCTGGAGGGTGAACTGGTGAGCCTGCTCGCGTCAGAGAACTAAAGTAGGAAGGAGATCAGGGACGCCGCAAACGAAGTGATTGCGGCAACCCTGCCGGCTTACTTGAACACGTTGAGACCAATAAAGTAGGCAGTGTCGTGCCGCTGCAGAGCATCGGCATAGAGTTGCTGTGCATCGGTGAAGAATTGATCCAGGATGTCGATAGCGGCATCAAGTTTCTCGGCAAGAGCAGCCTCCTCCCCCCCAGCCTGCGCCATCATCAGGCTAATGATGTTGGCGTAAAAATAGTTCATCGAGCCGATCAAGACTCTGTAGAGGTGACTCTGCGGGCTCATCAGCAGATAGAGTAGATAATCGTGGTGACGCTGCATCATGAGCTGTACGGCATTGTGCTCACGGGGCACTTCTCTCCAATCAAGGCGAATTTTCTCCACCATGTCGTGGAAGAATGGTGCATTGATAGCCGCCTGAAAATCGATGCTGGTCACATCAAACGGCTGGAAGCAGGACGCCATTATCTCATCCATCACTGTTCGCTTGTCGATGACAGGCCAATTCGCCAGCAAAGAATCGACACGGCGAGGCAGGGCTCCTTCGATATAAGCACCATCGCTACTATTGGTGCACAACAGTTCAGGGTAATTGCTCAGCACCTGTTCCATGTTATGGATGGAGAGGCCGAATAGATGGTTGATGCGCACCTCACCGCCGAAATTACCTGGTGCCGGGAAGGTGTCACTGAGATCTTGCTGGTATTTCGCTTCCTGTTTTTCGTTGTAATAGAGGCTCAATGTTGAATGATGTTTGTCGGCAGATTTATAGCCATTATCGATGCCGAAAAGATACGCCTCTTTGAACCCAAGCAAGGCTGCATAATTAAGACCGGTATTACCGACAAAGGGGTTCGAATATTCGATGGACTCGTACTCGAACGCTTCGCCGAAATGACTGGTCAATAGCTTGTACATGGGCTCATTGGGCTTGAAGGTAATACCCGTCTTACGGAAGAATCCTTTGCATTCAGGATGGATGACATCGACGCTCAGAAACACGCTCTCTTTAAGGAAGTCATCGGCATTCAGGATACGCAGGAAATCCGCCGAGCTCTTGGTGCGCTCGACGGCGACATAGACATCGGGTTTTATCCCTGCTTTATATAGTGCGCTCACCGCCGTACCACAGGCGATAATAATCGCCTGATACTGATGCTGCCTGATGAAATCGATGCTCTGATCGAGCGAAGGGCCATTGCCCACCACAAACACCGGCATGGAAGCCGCCAACCCGGTATCACGCTGACGCTTCAGGAAGGGGGTGCCATCTTGCAGATGAGTGTGGCTGTGAGCCAAGGCATAGACGTTGTCATCGAAAAAACCCCAACCGGTCCTGAGCAAGTAGAACTCGTTTTCGACCTTGTTGATGAGTTTGTCCAGCTTGGGGGAGTGATAGTGACGAAACGAGAAGTAGGCCGCCGACCAGAAGGCCCCCTTGCGATGCAGGGCTTCCATCATATCTGCCGCCAGCAGCTTTTCATCAACCCCGATGAAGAGATGCAGGGTCAGTGCCTCTTGCTCCATGTATTCAAACAAGGAATGCCAATCGAAGCAGAACAGCGATGCGTAAAACATGTCCAGATCAGGCTCGAAGGCAAACAGATTTCTGACCTTGCAACGTTCATAGAGATAACCCAACTGGTAACCCAGCCCTATCCCGTACATCAGCGACAGCGGAATATCCGTGGACAGCGTCTCTTTAAGCGGCAGGCCAGCCTGATTCGATGGCTGTTTAAGCTTGGAGATCTCATTGTTGTATTTGATGTGGATCTGATCGTCGAAATACCACTGCGGGGCAAAATTAATGCACTGCAAGACGCTCTGCTCGATCACCTCGTCGATCTGGGCCTGCGCCTCAGCAAAGGGATCCTCGCCATAGAGCGCTACCTCGGTATCCAGCCACAAGATATTAGGAATGCCATTTTCGTTGCAGAAGAAGCGAAACGCTCGGGTCGGCTGGTAGTGTTCGAAGAAGTCATGGATACCGGGCATATTATGCTTGAAGGTTGCCATGTTCTGCTGGAAGCGCAGCGGCAACACCTGAGACATGGCGGTCTCCTGCTCGTGTTGGCGGCCCAGGCGGGAGAGTTCAGTTTCTACTTCACTAATCTTCTGTTCGATGTTCATCCAGGTTTATCCCGCATTCTGCTTGTACAGCTCTGCCACCCGCCCCGCTTTCGACAGGCCACGCAGCTCGGATTCAGTTTGGTTCTTCTCGTGTTCCACCCGCTCCAACAAGGCTTTGAATTGTTGCAGCAACCGCCGCTGTTCACTGTCCAGTGCAGGCATGGTGTGCGCATCCTGATGATGGAACTGCGCGTACAATCCTGCCAGATAGGTGTCCATCAGAACCTGGATCTCTGCGAAATCTCCGGTGCTCAGGGTTGCGTCAAGACGTTCTCCCAGCAAGTAGAGTCGTGTCAGCTCGCTGGTCACTCGGCCTGTCCCGCTGCTTGCTGGCGCGCGAGGGCCTGGATTCTCTCCTCCACCGGGATGGCATCCCAGCCGCTCTTGATGGTCAGCATCAGTTGGCCCACCTCATCCAGCGGGGCTGTATCCATGCTGCGGCTCGCATCCAGCAGGCGCTGTTTCATGTAGTCGTACAGTGCAAATAGATCTTCCGGCACCTTGCCATAAGAGAGATCCAGCGCATCTTGTAGACCATTGATGAGTGCCATGCATTTGGAAATGGCAACCGACTTGCCTTCAAAATCCTTGCGCTCTATCGCCCCTTTCGACTGGGCAAGGCGTTCGACGCAACCTTGCATCATCAACTGGATGACACGATAGGGATCGGCTACCGCCATCTCGGCTTGCAGGTTTTGAGTGGTATAGGCTTTGATATTCTTGCGATACATGACAACTCCCCTCACTCGGGATCGCGAAAAAGATTAATCAGGATGATGAATTAGAGGTATTGATCAGGCTGAGATAAGATGCCGATTGATTCATCTTGGTAAGCAAGGCATCCAGACCGCCATAACGGGCACGTAGACTGGCCTCATATTTCACTAGTTGGGCAGAGGCATCCGCTTCCTTTTGTGCCAATGTCCGCAGATCCGCATTGAGTGAATCTTCCCGCTGTGCCAACAAACCACCGGTCTTGGAGTAACCCTCAAGCGCCGTCGCCATCTTACCGGCCACCCCATTCTCACCACCGAAGATGGCGACCACCTGTTCGAAGTTTTTATCCAAGGCTTCGTCAAACTTCTCACTGTCCAAGGACAGTACGCCCTTGTTATCCATCTTGACCCCAAGCTGGAAAATGGTGTCAAACACATTGGAATTGCCAGAAGGGGTAATTAAAAGGCTACTCATCTGGTTCGCGACACTACGGGTCACCGAATCACCGGCCAGTGCGCCGCCATCATCCTTGCTTTGACCGGCTACGACGGTATTTCGTTTACCCAGAGCATCTGCCTTGCTCACCAGGCTGTTATAACCATCGATAAAGCTCTTGACCATGGCCTTGATGCCGTCTTTATCGGTCGTAATATCCACCTTGTTGGATTTTTTGCTGCCATCAGTCTCTTTGTCTGATTCGCGTAAAACGGTGACTTTCAGGCCCATGATGGTGCCATCGAAGGTGTTTGTCGGACTGGTCAGTTTATTGCCGTCAACTTCTATTTCAGCGTCACTGGCCACGGGTCCAAATTGCTTCAACGAAGAGGTAAAGTTGGTAAGGCCTGCAGTGCTACCACTTATCTGTAAATCTTTTCCTGTACCACTCACCCCAGAGTCGATCACCATCTTGGACTTGCCATCCGAAGTATTGATGATATTGGCGGTCAGACCGAAGTTGTCACCGTTGTTATTGATCTTCTTGCGCACAGTCTGCAGCGAATCGCCCGCCTTAACGTCCACGGAGAAGGTCTTGTCACCGGCCTTGAAGGTCAGGGTGCCATCTTCGGTGATCAGGGCATCGGTCGAGCTGCCGAAGGTACCTTCAAACTTGCTGGTGGTCGCCAATTTATTGACGGTGATGTTGTACTGACCATTGGAGGCCCCCGCCTTGCTCTCTACCTTGAAGACGGGGTTATCCTTGTCTTGGGTGATATTGACGGCACGCTTGTTGAACGCATCCGTCTTGGCCATGCCTTTGAGTGTGGTGACGTAGGAAGCAATGGCTGATTTCAACTGACCCACCCCGGAGAGGGTGATCTGGGCGTTGGTCTTCTTGGTGGTGATCGGTTGCTGGAGCTGCGCCTTTCTGGCATCCAGGCTGGCCGTGATCACACTCTCTAGGTTGATACCTGACCCGGCCCCTGCCGATGTTATCGTTGCCATTGTCTTGTCTCCTTATTTTGTCGTGAACGGCTCATATCTCACTGTCGAGCAGTAAACCGATTCTGGGGTGGGCCCCCGCGTCCCCCTGGCGCAAGGCCTGGATCCGCTTATTGATCGCGATCAGCTCTTCGCTGGGGATCTGACGGATCATCGACTTGGTCTCTGCATCCATCACCTTGATCACCACCTGGTCCAGCTCCTTCTCCACACTGAAATTGACCGTCCACCCCTGTAGTTGGCCAAACTCTTGCAAATTTTGTACCTGTTTTTCAATGTCTGCTTGGCTCTGTTGCACCGAGCGAGTCAACTCCTTTGACTCCCGTTCTCCCTGGGGCGCAACACCGGCATCTTCCACTGTGCCAGAAAGTAATTGAGCGGCCACTTGGCCGCTCTTGTCACTTCGCTGTACGGAAGAGCCATTGGCAGATGACAGGTTTCCAAGTTCAGTTGTCATCTTATTTCTCCCATCTCAATCCACCTTCTTAACCGAGCAGGGACAGGGCCGACTGCGGCCGCTGGTTGGCCTGCGCCAGGATACTGGAGGCCGCCTGTTGCAGGATATTCTGCTTGGTCATATTGGCGGTTTCGGTCGCAAAGTCAGCATCACGAATACGGGAACGGGCGGCGCTCAGGTTCTCGGAGACGTTGGACTGGTTACGGATGGTGGAGTCAAACCGGTTCTGCACCGCACCTAGATCCGCCCGTTTGCTATCGACCACTTTAATCATGAAATCAAGGTTAGCCATCGCGCTCTGGGCTGCACTTGCCGTTTTTATGTTATTCATGTCTGCCACTTGGACAGGTCCAGATCCAACGCTGACTTTATAACGGTCAGTCCCAGCAGGAATACCAGTACTTGACACCGTGGCTTTGCTTGTCGTCGCCCCTGCAATACCACTAATGGTAAAGGCTGACGTGATCTTGAAGGTGATGGTCTGTCCCGCATCCGCCCCCACTTGGAAAGAGCCTTTGTAACTCTTGTCCAGCAATTTCTGACCACCAAATGTGGTATCGTTCGAGATACGGTCGATCTCGGTCATCAACTGGGTATATTCCCCCTGCAGTGCGGTACGATCATCGGTGTTGTTAGAGCCGTTCGCCGACTGTTGGGCCAGGGTGCGCATCCGCTGCAGCATGGAGCTCACTTCATCCATGGCCCCTTCGGCGGTCTGGGCGACCGAAATACCGTCGTTGGCGTTGCGGTTCCCCTGATCTAGACCATTTACCTGAGAGGTCAGACGGTTGGAGATCTGCAAGCCGGCCGCGTCGTCCTTGGCGCTGTTGATACGCAGACCGGATGCCAGGCGGGTGTAAGAGGTATCCAACGATTTATTGGTGTTCATCAAGTTACGCTGGGCGTTCAATGATGATGTGTTGGTATTGATATACATAGCCATAAAAAATTTCTCCTGATGAACAAGAAACTGCGGGCTCTGCTTGCGTCAGTGCAGCTAGGGTCCCACCGTTCAGATGGACAGATTGAACGGGTCTGTACCATCTGGCGGGCCCTCTGTTTGAACGGACATCGGACCCGCAGTTGCGCAAATGTTGGATTTCCGAACACCCCTCAATTTGCTTCACACTCTGTAGCGGCAGCCCCATCGGAAGCTTTAGGAAATTTATTGCCGCTCTCATCAACAAAGAGGCAAAGCCTCTCCGCCCAAGGTGGGGTAGAGGGGTATGCCGTTGGCAACACGGTGTTTTCCTCGGATACAGAAGGTGCACACAGCAGTGAACACAGGAGCTGGATAGAAGATGGCATGATTCATGCTTTGATTTGTGGGCCGTCGATTTTTCGACGCCCATAAAAAAGGCCGACAATGTCGGCCAAAAAAGAGCTTACGCTCAGGAGAACAACCTCGAGAGTGACAGAGTGAACGATCTGCGCAACACTCGAGGGGCATACCAAATAAGATAATCTCTCTTTCGATAGAACAAGGCGTAAATCCGAACACCCCTTTGTTCCATCTTTCTTACCAGGGCGGCCTGAACAACCGCCCTTTTCTTTTTTTCTAAGATGCTATTGCTTAGCCTTGCAGCAGCGAGAGTGCGGACTGAGGGCGCTGGTTAGCCTGTGACAATATGGTGGATGCCGCCTGTTGCAGGATATTCTGCTTGGTCATATTGGCAGTTTCGACTGCAAAATCCGCATCGCGGATCCGCGAACGCGCAGCATTGACGTTTTCAGATATATTGGCTTGGTTGCGAATCGTAGAGTCAAACCGGTTCTGCACCGCACCTAGATCTGCCCGTTTGCTATCGACCACTTTAATCATGAAATCAAGGTTAGCCATCGCGCTCTGGGCTGCACTTGCCGTTTTTATGTTATTCATGTCTGCCACTTGGACAGGTCCAGACCCAACGCTGACTTTATAACGGTCAGTCCCAGCAGAAATACCAGTACTTGACACCGTAGCCTTGCTTGTCGTTGTACCGGCAATACCACTAATGCTTAGGGCTGAAGTAATCTTGAAGGTGATGGTCTGTCCCGCATCAGCCCCTACTTGGAAGGTGCCCACATAGCCGCCTTTGAGCAGGTTTTTTCCGCCAAAGGTGGTGTCCTGTGCCACGCGGTCGATTTCCGTCATCAACTGACTGTACTCTTGTTGCAAGGCGGTACGGTCGTCTGTGTTGTTGGAACCGTTAGCCGACTGTTGGGCCAGGGTGCGCATCCGCTGCAACATGGAGGTCACTTCATCCATGGCGCCTTCGGCAGTCTGGGCGACGGAGATGCCATCGTTGGCGTTGCGGTTACCCTGATCCAGACCGTTGATCTGGGAGGTCAAACGGTTGGAGATCTGCAGACCCGCCGCATCGTCCTTGGCGCTGTTGATGCGCAGGCCGGAGGCCAGACGAGTGTAGGAGGTATCCAGAGATTTGGTGCTGTTCATCATGTTACGCTGAGCGTTGAGCGATGAAACGTTGGTATTGATATACAGACTCATAATTTTTCTCCTAAGCTATTAAATTTTATCTTTAATTCACTCAGGCTTTATTTTGTTTTGTGCCTGATATGTTTAGTTAACGGCGCTGTTTGGTAAGACTTTAATTTCTTTTTTCTGCCTTTATGGCAGTAATCGCCGCCTAATCTATATATCGGCCTCTATTTCCCGGCCTTGAGAAAAAAATCAGAATTTTTGTCGCTGCGTCCCAGCCAACCCGCAGATTGGTGGCCAACGCCCATGCCAGCAAGGTCTGTGCTGCCAGCCACCCGCCCTCCCCTGCCCCCAGAAACCCGCTCTGGCTCCCACTTTTGCATACCGGCATTGCTCACACGCGCCCCTTGCCCCTAAAATCGCCGCCCCATCATTTATTGGACGTGAGTTGTTCTCCATGCAGACACTGGTTGAGCAGATTGTTTACATCAG
>RRZU013081133.1_pt1 | contig 22107 bp, 19 predicted proteins | sample 2165561 | NCBI WGS metagenome assembly RRZU01 (sample SAMN10456909, study PRJNA506462) | wastewater metagenome | isolation source: wastewater sludge | place: USA: Moscow, Idaho | reverse complement strand
GGCGATACCAACGCGTTGTTTCATCCCGCCGGAAATCTCATGCGGTTTCTTATCCAGCGCGTGATCCATCTGTACCAGCGACAGGTAGTAACGCACTTTCTCTTCAATCTCTTTTTTGCTGGCCTCTTTCATCACCTGACGCACGGCCAGTTCGACGTTCTGATACACCGATAACCAAGGCAGTAAAGCGTGGTTTTGGAACACCACAGAGCGCTCTGGGCCAGGGCCATCGACTTCACGACCATCAAGGATGATACCGCCGGATGTGGCTTCGGTCAGACCGGCCACCAGATTCAGCACGGTACTTTTACCGCAACCAGAGTGGCCGATCAGGGAGATAAACTCACCCTTGGCGATCTTCAAGTTCACATCAACCAGCGCTTCAAAGAAGTCTTTGTCGGTTTTGAAACGCATGCCCACGGCACTTAAATCGAGATAGGTTTTGCTCATTTTCAATATCCCTATTAATTAGCGCAGTTCACTGCGTTTATCCCAAGAGAACCATTTCTGCAGTTGCAGCATGCCGCGATCCAGCATGAACCCGATGATACCAATCGTAACCACAGCAACCATGATGCGCGCCAGTGACTGAGCGCTGCCGTTCTGGAATTCATCCCACACGAACTTGCCTAAGCCCGGATTCTGCGCCAGCATTTCTGCCGCAATCAGTACCATCCACGCCACACCGAGCGGCAAACGCAAGCCGGTGAAAATCATCGGAATCGCTGATGGCAGTACAATTTTGCGAACATGCGTCAGCGGATCGAGTTTCAGCACGCGGCTGACGTTTTTTAAGTCAGGGTCGATATTGGCAACACCCACGGTGGTATTTAGCAATGTTGGCCACAGGCTGCACAGGGTTACCGTAAACGCGGAGTTGATGAATGATTTGGCGACCAATGGGTTATCACTGGAATACACCGCACTCACTACCATTGTCACCAGCGGCAACCAGGCCAGTGGCGAGATCGGTTTCAGGATCTGAATAACCGGGTTCAGCGCCTGATACATCCACTGATTCAGACCGAGGATGATGCCCATCGGAATGGCAATCAGACTGGCGACCAGGAAACCGGTCGCTACCGTGATCAAGCTGGTGCTGATCTGATCAAAGAAGGTTGGGCGACCGGTGTACGGGCGCACCGTCGCTTTAAAATCAGGATCGGCTTTTAACTTGTCAGCATTACGTTGCTCCTGACGTTGATAAAAGGCGGTTTTCTTATCTTGTTCTGCTTCGTGTTCATCCACCAAACCCATAAACTGCTGGGCGGTGGCGACCGGGCCCGGTAAAGAGCCCAGTGTAGTAGTGACCTGACTTGCAGCTATTTGCCAGAAGAACAGGAAGGCAAGCAGACCCACGAATGGAAACGCCATATTTTGCCATTTGATATTCAGTAATGCTGACATGGTTACTTCTCCTCAACCTTGGCCTTAACCTTAACCCTAATCTCAACCTATACCTGACATTTAAAGTTTCTGATCGCCTTTCAGGCCGATTGGAAATTGCTTCAGATAATCGTTAGGTTTGTGACCATCGTAGGTAATACCGTCGATGAACTTATTGTCGGGCGCTTTATAGCCGGTCTCTTTGGCAAAATCAGGGAAGTCGCTCGCCTTCATTTTGCCTTCCGCAATCAGCTCTTCCGCCGCTTGACGGTACACTTCCGGTTTGTAAACTTTCTTCGCCAGATCGGCATACCAGTTGTCTGGTTTTGCTTCCGGGATCTGGCCCCAGCGACGCATCTGCGTCAGATACCACATTGCATCGGAGTAATACGGGTAAGTCGCGTTATGGCGGAAGAAGATGTTGAAATCAGCGGCCGGACGTTTATCACCTTTTTCAAATTCAAAGGTGCCGGTCATGGAGTTCGCGATCACTTTGGCATCGGCACCGACGTATTCCGGCTTCGCCAGCAGATTGACCGCTTCCTGACGGTTGGCGTTGTTGTCCTGATCCAGCCAGTAAGCGGCACGGATCAGTGCTTTCACCAGATGGACGTGGGTATTCGGATTTTTCTCAGCCCAGCTTTGCGCTACGCCAAAAACTTTTTCAGGATTGTTGTGCCAGATTTTAGCATCAGTCACGACTGGTACACCGATACCTTTCGCCACTGCGGCCTGATTCCACGGTTCGCCCACGCTGTAACCTAAAATGGTGCCCGCTTCCAGTGTTGCTGGCATCTGTGGTGGAGGTGTCACTGACAGCAATACGTCTGCTTGCTGTTGTCCGGTATTATCCCCTTTCAGTGGCGCATAAAAGCCAGGGTTCAGACCACCTGCGGCCAGCCAGTAACGCAGCTCATAGTTATGAGTAGAGACCGGGAATACCATGCCCATGTTGAAGGCTTTGCCTTGATCTTTGTAAGACTGCACAACGGGTTTCAGCGCATCAGCTTTAATAGGATGCACCGGTTTACCGTCCGCGCCGGCGGGTACGCTGGCTTTCATCGCTTCCCACACTTTGTTGGAAACGGTGATCGCATTACCGTTCAGATCCATACTGAACGCGGTCACCACATCCGCTTTCGTACCCACGCCGGCGGTAGCGCCCAGCGGCTGACCTGCCAGCATATGTGCACCGTCTAATTCACCGGTGATCACGCGATCCAGCAACACCTTCCAGTTGGCCTGAGCTTCCAGTGTGACGTACAGCCCTTCATCTTCGAAATAGCCTTTCTCATAAGCGACCGCCAGAGGAGCCATATCAGTTAATTTGATAAAACCCAGTTTCAGCTCTTCTTTCTCAGGTGCGCCAACTTGCGCCTGCACCGCAGTTGAAGCTAATACTGCACTTACCATCAGAGCCACTGCATTGCGTTTTAATGTGATCATTCCATTGCTCCAAAAAAAAACGCCTCACTGGTCAGTTCCAGTGAGGCGTCATTGCCTGAGATACCAAATTGTTGGGAAGCCGCCGTTGGCTGATCCGTTAACATATTTGATACATTCAGCTTTCGTGCCAATATTGAAAGCCATCAAAACATGGCTTTTTTATGCATCTTTAGGGGATTTAATGGGATTTCCTGATTCAGAACGGTGCAGGCGCACCGGATCAGTCAACCAGCGTGGCGAGAATTCTGCGCGCCAGATCCGCCATGGACTGGCTGTTTTTCATCGCCGTGGAACGCATTACCTTATAAGCTGTTTCTTCATCCAGTCCCTGCACTTTCATCAGCCGCGCTTTGGCCTGCTGGATGAGTTTGTTCTCTTCCAGACGCTGCGTGAGATCATCCACTGCCAGCTGCTGTTTACGCATCACATCCTGTTGCAGACGCGCCTGTTTCAGCCAGCTTTCTACCGGTTCTTTCTCTTCCACCCGGTGCGGCACCAGCGTCACACCAGCTTCCAGTAAAAGTTGCTGCTGCGTTTCCGGCAAATTTTCCATAAACACCACCACCGGCAAGCCCTGACCAGCCAGTGTGGTGGCGACCAAACGCCACTCTGCCGTTAAACGCCGGCAATCGAGCATCGCCCCATGAATATCACCCGGTGGGTGCATAGGGTCGATTTGTCGCACTAAATAAGGCTCATGACCATAACGACTTAATAACAAACCCAGGCGGTTTGCCTGGGCTATATCGTCGCTATAAATCAGGATCTTCGAATAACTCATCCATGATTCCTAAATAGAAGATCTAGGCTACCGATTGCAGCAAGGTTTCAGCCATATCACCTAACTCTGCCCGTAACTGAACAACCTCACCCATGATCATTAAAACGGGCGTTAATCCGCTTAAAGTATGAGCGGTTTGTTCCAGACACGCGAGGGTCGTCACTTCAACCCGCTGCTGACGTGTGGTGCCGGCAGCCACCAGCGCAATCGGCAAATTCGCCGGAGCACCGGCCTGCAATAAGCCGCGGCGCAATTCCGTTGCCCGCTCCAGGCCCATATAAAAAACCAAAGTGCCACCGGCTTTGACTAAACCACTCCAGCCGTGAAATTCACCGCCATCCTGCACATGCCCGGTCACCAGTGTGACTGAGCGCGACAGACCACGGTGCGTCAGCGGAATGCCGGTCGCCGCAGCACAACCAATAGCAGCCGTGATCCCCGGCACTACCTCAAATGGCACATTATTCGCCACCAGCAGTAATGCCTCTTCACCACCGCGACCGAACACGTACGGATCACCACCTTTGAGACGAACAATCCGTTTGTATTTTCCAGCCAGCGTCACCAGTAATTCCGAGATCGCCTCCTGTTTCAGGCTTGGCTGCCCGCAACGCTTACCGACGTCATAACGCGCCGTCGAAGCCGGAATCAGTGCCAGGATCTCATCACTCACCAGACGGTCATACACCACCACATCGGCCTGCTGGATACTGCGCAATGCTTTAACGGTCAGCAAGTCCGGATCACCGGGGCCAGCACCTACTAACGAAACAAATCCGTTCATCTTCAATACTCCTTTTGCTTCGTTAATCAGACTTCGTTACTGCTGGTGTGTTTGTGCAGCAGTTTTTTCAGCTCCACCACACAGGTGCCGCAGTTTGTGCCGCAACGCAACAGGCTCTGCAAACCACTCAATTCACCAATGCCCTGCTCGCTGATTGCATCTACAATCTGTTTTTCACTGACGCGGAAGCAGGAACAAATCATGCGACTATCACCCGCCAGCGCTTGTTCCAGCGTGGTGGAAAGTGCGGTACTGCTCATTGGCAGACCTAACAACCCCGCCAGCAGATCGATATTCACCTGCTGATGCGTAGTGCTGACCATCAGTAAACCAATGATGCGGCCCTGATTCAGTTTCACCGCCAGCCAGCCACTTTTCAGTGGCAGACGTAACCAGCGTCCCTGTTGGGCGAGCTGGAACCAGACCTGCTCAGCGGTACGGGTTTCATCGGTCAGACGGCGACATTCACCGGCATCTAACGGACGACGCGCCCACCAGCTAACTTCTAATTCTGGTTCATGCTGACCAACCCACAGGCCATGCCATTTCACATTAACCGCTTCCGCCATCACTTCAGTTTGCTTGAACTGCGGCTGACCGGAGACAGCATCCACCACCGGCGCCACCAGACGATTGACACCCGAGCAGGATGAAAAATCGTCCGACCAGTGCATCGGCATAAACGCTTCACCATCGCGCAGGCCATCGTCGCGCCCCAGCAAGGTCATCACGGAACCTTGCAGCGAATTAATGCGGATCAACGCGCCTTCGGTAAACCCGCTATTCAGAATGGTCTGGTGGTTCACATACACTTTCGGCAGCGGTTCGGTTTCCATCAATCGCGGCAGATGCCCAGTACGCGTCATGGTGTGCCATTGATCACGCAGGCGGCCGGTATTTAACAACCAAGCGCCTTCCTGCCGTTCGGCTTTCCGCTTCAGCACCGGTTCCTGCGGCACCACTGCCAGCAGATTGGCTTTGCCATTCGGTGTAGAGAAACAGCCATCACCAAATAAACGCTGACTGGCGACATTTTTACCGGCAGGTAACGGCCACTGGCGCGGCGTGAATTGCTCGTACTCTTCATCCGTCAGTGTCGCCAGAGCGGAAATATCAAACTGACGGCCGCTGTTTTCAAAGCCTGACAACGCCGCATGTTCACGGAAGATATCGACGGTATCGTTGTAGTCAAACGCTTCAGTAAAACCGAGACGTTTGCCCAATTCGGCCATCGCCCACCAGTCCGGCTTGGCTTCGCCGGGTGCATCAGTGAAGGCTCGCTGACGCGTCATGCAGCGTTCAGAGTTGGTCACTGTACCGCCCCGCTCACCCCAACCAGCAGCGGGTAACAGCAAATCAGCAAACTGGGCGGTATCGGTTTTCGGCGTCATTTCGGAAACCACCAGAAACTCGCATTTTGCCAGCGCTTCACGCACCATCACCGAATCCGGTAATGACACCGCCGGGTTAGTGGCGACTACCCATAACGCACGGATTTTGCCGCTGCGCACCGCTTCAAACATATCGACGGCTTTTAAGCCCGGCTTGCGGGCAATATTCGGCGCGTTCCAGAAACGGGCAACCCGATCACAGTTTTCATCGGTGAAGGTCATGTGCGAAGCCAACTGTGTTGCCAGCCCGCCCACTTCACGGCCACCCATGGCATTCGGCTGGCCGGTCATCGAAAACGGGGATGCTCCCGGCTTACCAATGCGCCCGGTCAGCAGATGCGGGTTGATCAGTGCATTACCCTTATCGGTGCCCTGATTGGATTGGTTGATCCCCTGACAGAACAGTGTGACCGCTTTTTCGTTTTCACCAAACCAGCGGTAGAAGGTCTGCAGTTCACTGACCGTCAGGCCACATTTCTGCGCCACGTTCGCCAACTCATAATCCGGTGTCATTACCAGTGCATGCAGCTCACTAAAGCCGTTGACGTGATTTTCGATATAGGCGTTATCAACCAGATCGTGTTCCAGCAGATAACGACTTAAACCGTTAAATAACCAAACATCGCTACCTGGGCGCACTGCCAGATGTAAATCAGCCTGTTCTGCAGTCATGGTTTTCCGCGGATCAATCACCACCATCTTCATTTCCGGGCGACGAGCACGCGCTTGCTGAATACGGCGGAAGATCACCGGATGTGTCCAGGCCGTATTCGCACCGGCGATCACCAGCAGATCGGCCAGTTCCAGATCTTCATAACACCCCGGCACCACGTCTTCACCAAAAGCCCGACTGTGCGCCATCACCGCAGAAGACATACAAAGACGGGAATTGGTATCAATGTTCGCAGCGCCGATGAAGCCTTTCATCAGCTTATTGGCGACATAATAATCTTCGGTGAGTAACTGGCCGGAGACATAAAACGCGACCGACTCCGGACCCGTTTCAGCGATGATCCGGCTGAACTGTGCCGCCATTTCATCGAGCGCGTTATTCCAGCTAACCTGTTGACCGTTCAGACGCGGATAAAGCAGGCGATTAGGAAAAGCCAGCGTTTCCATCAAACTGCCGCCTTTGACACATAACGCCCCGCCATTCGCCGGATGTCCGGTGTCTCCGGACAAGGTTTTGGCATCCTCTACCGTAATGCCGCAACCGACGCCACAATAAGCACAACTGGTATGAACACGACTCATCCTTGCCTCTCTAAAATAAAAAAACGTCCGGCCCTTCAAGAGAGCGCGGACGTCGGTGTCCCAAATCTAATTTAGTATTTTTGATACAAGTTTCATGCCTGATTTAAACAACTTGATAACAAAGGATTTTTCTGAGAACAGACGGGAAAATGCACCAGAATTGAGCAATAGAAGGAAGGGGGCGCCCTAATGCCGCGCAATTTCGGATGCCAGTGATGTTGGAAGAGTCAGTCGCCTGCTGCTATCTTCAATAGAGGATCCATTCACTCAGGGAGGCGATTATGAACAGTCGTGAAAAAGTTCTCGAGTATCTGTCCACCGATTACCACGTAGTTAACCTCACCGCCGGCGAGGCTTTTATCAGCATAACGCCTGACATGGCTTCGTATTTGACTCAGGACGATAAACATTTCTTCCAGATCCATGGCGATGACCCTTGTCTCGAGGTTGCCAAGGCGTGTAATGCCGGACATGTCTGGCACGGTGACGAGAACATGAAATAGAAAATTGTCAGGTCGGCGCGGGTTAATTAGCACGTGCAGGGCGGGCAGTATGTTCAAGGCCGACAGCTCTGACGGGCCGCGGCCTTAACTCAAATGACATCAACGAAGACTGTTACTCCGCCCCGATTCTTTTTATAGTATTCCTGAAATCAAACAGATAAAGAGGTTCAGGAATGAAGGTGCTCTTTGCTGCGGAAGAACACGCCTGGGGTGGCATTCTCAATAAATTCCGCCAGGCGCTTCCCGATGTAGCGTTTGTTGCAGCAGGTGGTTACGGTACGCAATCACTGCAGGGTTTTGATGTACTCATCCCCACCATGACCAAAGTGGATGCCCGTTTGCTGGCAACCGCAGACCAGCTGAAATTGATCCAGCAGATTGGTGCCGGTCTGGAAGGTGTCGATCTGGAAGCCGCAAAACAACATCAGGTCGCCGTCGCTAACGTGCCGACCGATATTTCCGGTAATGCCGATTCGGTCGCGGAGTTAGGCATCTATATGATGCTGGCGCTGGCGCGTAACGCTCATGAAATTCCCCATCATTTCCGGCAACGCGAATCAGGCCGCCCGATGGGCCTGGGGCTGAAAGGCAAAACTGTCGGTCTGATTGGTCTGGGCGGTATCGGCAAAGCACTGGCGAAACGACTGGCAGCATTTGATATGCGGCTGATCGGCATCAAGCAACACGTCGATCCTGATTTTGCCAAAACCCATCATCTGGACTGGCTTGGTACACTGCACGAACTGCCATTCCTGTTGCAGCAAGCGGATTTTGTGGTGCTCAGCCTGCCCGACAGCCCGGATACACATCATATTCTGAATCAGCAAACCTTCCGCCAAATGAAAGCCGGGAGTTTTCTGATCAATCTCGGCCGGGGCGGTCTGATAGATAAAGATGCGCTGGAAATGGCACTGAAAAGCGGACATCTTGCCGGTGCCGGGCTGGATGTATTCTGGCAGGAACCACCGGATCCGACCGATCCGATCTTCCAACAAAATATCATCGCCACCCCGCATATTGGCGGTGTCACCGATATTTCTGTGCAGGGTATTTTCGAAGCCGCATGTGACAATATCCGCCGGTTACAAGCCGGAGAACCGATTCTTCATCGTCATGCCTGATGTCTATCAGGCCAACTTATTTCAGAGGTGATAATGAAACCAAACGTTGTGCTTTACCGCAAAATCCCTGATGACCTGTTAGCAAAATTGCAGGAACAATGTCAGGTCACTTATTTTGATGGTGTCAATGCAGATAACCGTGCTGCTTTTATCAAAGCGTTAGCTGAGGCAGAAGGTGTTATCGGTGTTGGTCTGCAATTTTCTGATGAACTGATGGCTGCCGCTCCAAAGTTAAAAGCCGTGTCGACTATCTCTGTTGGCTATGATGACTTCAACGTCGCCAAACTGTCGGCACGCGGTATTGCGCTGATGCATACGCCCGGCGTGCTGACCGAAACCACCGCAGACACTATTTTTACGCTGGTGCTGTGTGCTGCCCGCCGCATTACGGAACTAGCGGAAAAGGTGAAACAAGGCGAATGGCAAGGCAGTATCGGCCCGGACTGGTACGGCTCAAATGTGCATGGCAAAACCATCGGTATTCTGGGGATGGGGCGTATCGGTTATGCCGTGGCCAGACGTGCACATTTCGGCTTTGGGATGAATGTGATCTACTACAATCGTTCCGCCAAGCCGGAGGCCGAACAGCAATTAAACGCGCGTCGTTGCTCACTGGATGAAGTGCTGGCCGAAGCGGATTTTGTCTGTAACGTACTGCCGCTGATGCCGGAAACCCGCCACATCATTAATCGTGAATCGTTGGCAAAAATGAAGCCTTCTGCCTTTTTCATTAATGGTGGCCGCGGCGCCTCGGTTGATGAAGCGGCACTGGTTGAGGCATTAAAATCCGGCGTGATCAAAGGTGCCGGGCTGGATGTGTTTGAAACGGAACCGCTACCGGTCAACTCGGAATTACTGTCGCTGCCGAATGTCGTCGCCCTGCCCCATATCGGTTCTGCCACCCACGAAACCCGTTATGAAATGTCAAAAATGGCGGTAGAAAATCTGCTCGCAGCACTGAAAGGTGACCTGACGAAGCACTGTGTCAATCCGAACATTTTACGCTGATTTTCTGAGGTGATCAGTCTTCTCTGGTCACCTTATAGTGCACCGCATACATGCCGGTTCAGCCCCTCTGCATCAACAACATGCAAGCAATTCACTGATAAATAAGCGTCATTTTTTTCATTAACTCGTTCCCATATGCCATGATTAAGGAGGATACTAATCCGGCATACATTTCAAAATGGAGCAAGTGATGACCGATCCTGCATTCTCCTCTTCTGATTTTCATGCTCAACCGACCTCTCAGGTTTTACAAATCGTCGGCTCTCAAACCGATGGCCTTTCTGATGAACAAGTACAGCAACGCCAGCAAAAATACGGGGCTAACCGCCTGACCCCGCCTCCCGGTGAAAGCAACTGGCTCAAACTGTTACGCCAATTCAACAATGTGCTGATTTATGTGCTGATTGTAGCCGCCGTTATGAGCTGGTTGCTGGGACGCTGGACGGATGGTGGCGTCATCTTTGCTGTCGTGATCATTAACGGTATCTTCGGATTTATTCAGGAAGGCAAAGCCGAACAGGCTCTGGCCTCCATCCGCAGCATGTTGCGGGTACATACCCATGTTTTGCGGGATGGCGTGCGTCAGCAGGTCGATTCTGAAGTGCTGGTTCCCGGCGATATTGTATTGCTGGAATCGGGTGACCGGGTTCCGGCCGATCTGCGGTTAATTGAAGGTATTAATTTAGCGGTACAGGAAAGTGCGCTGACCGGTGAATCGTTTAGCGTGCAAAAACAAGCCGATCCGGTCGCGCCGGACACCCCGCTCGCAGAACGGTTATGTATGCTCTATGCCGGTACGCTGGTCACTCAGGGGCGCGCACGCGGTGTCATTACTGCTATCGGTGATAATACCGAAATCGGCAAAATCGGCGATATGCTACGCGCCGTGGAGCCTATGACGACCCCGCTGATGAAACAGCTCGGTGATCTGGGTCATGTGCTGACCAAAGCGATCCTGGCGCTTTCCGCTCTCACTTTTGCCTTTGGCTGGATCTGGCGGAATTACGCGATTGATGAACTGTTCATGGCGGTGGTCGGGCTGGCGGTTGCAGCCATTCCGGAAGGATTACCCGCTGTTATCACCATCACGCTGGCCATTGGTGTGCAACGGATGGCCAGTCATAACGCCATTATCCGCCGCTTGCCGGCAGTAGAAACTCTCGGTTCGGTCTCTGTTATCTGTACCGATAAAACCGGCACGCTGACCCGGAATGAGATGAGTGCACAATCAGTGCGGCTCATCAATGGTGAATTGTCCGTCAGCGGTGTTGGCTATCACCCGCAAGGTGACATTACCGCAGAAGAACAACCGCCAACCGAGGCTCAGCAACTAACCTTACAACGACTCGCCACGGCCGCCATTCTCTGTAATGACGCCCGTTTTGATCAGGAAAGTCAGCCTTGGCAGTTGCATGGTGATCCCACCGAAGGGGCGTTATTAATTCTTGCGGCGAAAGCAGGCTTAGACCCTGCATCAATCCAGCAAATCATTCCCCGGCTGGCTGAAATACCGTTTGAATCAAGCCATGGCTATATGGCGACCTTGCATCCTGCACCAGAAGGTTCTCCGCAACCCTATCAGCTTCTGCTGAAAGGGGCGCCTGAAAAAGTGCTGGAAATGTGTACTCAAGTTTGGACGCCTACCGGTGCATACCCGTTACATGCCGATAAATGGCAGCAAGCGATAGACAGTTTTGCGGCCCGGGGACAACGCGTACTCGCGCTGGCGGAAGCGGATACCGCGGATGCTGCTATTTCTATTACCGATAAACCCGATGGCACGCCGGATCTCTCCGCGTATCAATTCAGTCTGCTGGGTCTGGTCGGCATTATGGATCCGCCACGGGAAGAGGCACGTCATGCCATCGCCCAGTGCCAGCAGGCAGGGATCCGCGTCATTATGGTGACCGGCGATCATGCCAGCACTGCTGCGGCAATCGGTTCACAGCTTGGATTAAGTGAACCCTTGCAGGTGCTGACCGGCAGTGAACTGGAGCAGCTTGAGGATCATGAGTTACAGGCAAGAGCTGCAGAAATCGATATCGTTGCCCGCGCAACGCCCGCACATAAACTCAGACTGGTCGCCGCGTTACAAGCTGGCCAGCAAGTCGTAGCCATGACCGGTGATGGCGTTAATGATGCGCCTGCCCTGAAACGCGCCGATATTGGTGTTGCCATGGGCATGAAAGGCACTGAAGCGGCCAAGGAAGCTGCAGGCATGGTGCTGGCCGATGACAATTTTGCCACGCTGCGTACTGCCGTGCTGGAAGGGCGGACTGTCTATGACAATCTGCGCAAGGCGCTGGTTTTTCTGCTGCCAACGAACGGCGGTCAGGCACTGGTGATGGTCGCCGCTATTCTGCTTGGCATTACCCTGCCGATCACCCCGGTACAGATCTTGTGGGTCAATATGGTCAGCGCCATCACATTGTCCGTGCCGCTCGTCTTTGACCGCGCCGCGCCGGATATAATGAAACGCTCTCCGCGGCAAAGTGACGATTCACTGCTAAACGGCGCCCTGCTCTTCCGTATTGCCTTTGTCTCTGTGCTGCTGATGGTGCTCACGCTGACGCTCTATGACTGGAGTACATCCCATCAGCCGGATCTATCCCGGGCCCGGACCGTGGCTATCAATAGTCTGGTCGTCGCCGAAATGGTCTATCTGATCAGTTGCCGGGCGCTGAATCATACAACGCTGGATCTCACCAGCTGGGTGGGAAATGGCTATGCGTTACTGGCCATTTTTGCGCTGACACTCATGCAGCTGGCACTGACTTATGTACCGTTCATGAATACGCTGTTCGGCACAGCCCCGATTGATTTGCAGGATTGGCTTATCATTATCGGTAGCTGCCTGCTGCTTTATCTGCTGATGGAAGTAGAAAAACAGCTCACACCGCGCTTATTTTTCAGGAATGGCAAAAAATGAGCCCGAAAATGAAACCATCACCATTACGCCGCATTCCGACGGCAGTCTGGATCCTGGGATTTGTCAGTATGCTGATGGATATCTCATCCGAACTGATCCACAGTCTGTTACCGCTGTTTATGGTCACCACGCTCGGTGCCAGCACGCTGATGGTGGGGCTGATTGAAGGTCTGGCGGAAGCAACGGCCCTGATCGTGAAGGTATTTTCCGGCGTGATCAGTGATTATTTTGGCAAACGGAAATGGCTGGCTGTTACAGGTTATGCGCTGGGAGCATTAACCAAACCAGTATTTGCTCTTTCCAGCAGTATCGGGCTGGTTCTGACCGCCCGACTGACCGATCGCGTTGGGAAAGGCATCCGGGGCGCGCCGCGCGATGCCTTGGTGGCCGATATTACACCGCCGGAATTACGCGGTGCCGCCTTTGGCTTGCGCCAATCACTGGATACCGTCGGTGCGTTTATCGGGCCATTACTGGCGGTCGGGTTGATGCTGTTGTGGGCTAATGATTTTCGGGCTGTCTTCTGGGTCGCCGTGATCCCCGGATTTTTAGCTGTGTTACTACTGATATTCGGTGTGTCGGAACCGGAATCACACGCCACGACACAACGTACTAATCCGCTGGTGATGGCTAATTTACAGCGACTGGACAGTCGTTATTGGTGGATTGTCGGCATCGGCAGTATTTTTACGCTTGCCCGCTTCAGCGAGGCATTTCTGGTGCTGCGAGCGCAGGATAGCGGAGTCCCGATCGCCTACATCCCGTTGGTCATGGTGCTGATGAATATCGTTTATGCACTATCGGCATACCCTTTCGGACATTTATCCGATCATGTCAGTCGTTACACATTACTGGCTTATGGTCTGGTGATGTTACTGGCAGCCGACCTGGCACTGGCTGTGGATGGTCACTGGAGTATTCTCCTGCTCGGTGTTGTGCTGTGGGGTCTGCATATGGGGTTAACGCAGGGCATTCTGGCTGCACTGGTGGCTGACACTGCTCCCGCTGATTTACGCGGCACGGCCTTTGGCTTTTTCAATCTGGCCAGCGGTGTGGCCATGCTGATCGCCAGTGTCGTCGCCGGCTGGCTGTGGGATAGTTTCGGCGCCTCAGCCACTTTTCTGACGGGCGCCGGGTTTTGCGGAACGACGTTATTACTGCTGGCTTTAAACGCTAAATTAAGCCAAAGCTGATTCAACAAAACGTTTTATATATTGCTCAGCGACCGCATCGTAATTACAGGTGCCGACTTCAATTTTGGGTTTATTTTTACCATGAAAGTCGCTGCCGCAAGTCACAAATAAATCACTTCCAAGTGCATAGTCATAAAGCTTATTAGCCAATTCCGCATTATGGTAACTGGAGAATACTTCCACGCCCATCACGCCGACCGCTTTCATTTCATCCAGTACTTTTAAATGGTCTGTTTTTACATTGGCACCAATGTGCGCAATAACAGGAATACCATGATTACTCTTTATTAATGACACCATGTCGGTTAATGCCGGATAGGCAACCGGTGTATGACACGGTTTGCCGGCACCGAAGAAATCCCAGTAGAAATTAATCAGTGGCATATCGGCTCTGGCACCTTCACCGCGATAGATTGACAACAGCGGATGCGAAAAATTCCGTTCATCTTCAAGAATTAACTCCGCCATCTGTTCTTCCTGCGGGGTATTCCCTTTGGCCAGCTGATAGAGATGATCTTCATCCAGATGAAAACCAAGATCTTTAAGTTTTTGCAGTTTTACGGGAACGACATCCGCCTGCAGCTTGGTAATATGTTTTTCAAGATTATGGAAATCGGCCATGTCGCCCTTAAAGCCATAACCTAATAAGTGATAATTGCCGCCCTGAAAAGAGCAGTCAATTTCAATACCCGATAAAACAGTGACGTCTTTATTCTGTGTATATTGTCTGGCGACATTCACCGAATGAACGGAGTTGTGATCGGTGACTGCTAATATTGAAACCTGATTCGCTAAACATCTGTCGATCAATATTTCTACCGGTAAATCCGCATCCAGACTAAATGCTGAATGCATGTGCAAATCAATTTTTGACATAAAAGATCCTCTGTCTCATAGAGTCAAACTGCACGATGGATCTGAACATCCGGTCCGCACAGCGATTTCAGTAATTGTTCATCGGCATCCGCCTCTGCCACGAGCGCAGTCAGAATGTCGGTTCCGGCAATCCGGAACGGTGCCGAGGTCTCAAACTTATCGTTTGTTATCGCCGTCACTACCGACTTGGCCTGCGAGGCAACCAGACGTTTGAACTCGGCATCTTCCAGATCAAACGCTGTCAGCCCCATTTCAGCATCCAGCGCGCAGACACCGAGAATGTAGAGATCAGGGCGAATATTGGCGGCATCGCGCAGCGATTGCGCGCCGAGTGCGGCACCGGTATTCCGGTTTATGGTGCCGCCGATCAGAATCAGATTAATATTTTTCCGCTCAGCGAGTACTGCAGCAATAGAAGGCGCATTGGTCACCACGGTGATGTTCAGATCGTCCGGCAACGCATGAACCACCGCCAGATTCGTCGACCCCGCATCAATAAACACCACCTGTCCGGGTTTAATGAGTTTTACCAGACTCGCAGCCAGAGCCTGCTTCCGCTCCGGATTTTGTGCTTCCCGTTCGGTCAGTGAACCCGACGCCGGAGAAACCGGCAGTGCCCCGCCATAAACCCGCTTGCATAAACCCGCCGCGGCGAGCTCACGCAAATCGCGTCGTATCGTGTCTTCTGAGGTATTGAATTTACGGGCCAGCTCGGAAGCGACTACCCGCCCCTGTTCCGTCAGTAACGCCAGAATGGAACGCTGCCGCTCTTCCGGTAAACAATCGATCACGTCGGTAGAATTCATAAATTTCTCGTTTCTGCTTATTCAGCCTGGATGAATCATAACCAATGCCGCACAAACATGCAAAAACAAGCTTAAATCTGCATTTAAGCCTGTATTTAAGAAATGCCCGTCACCTGAATAATCCCGACCAGAGTCGGGTGGATATTGTTGACGGTGATGTCATGGATTATCAAAAACTGGTCGCTGCCATGGAAGGACAGGATGTGGTTTACGCCAACCTAAGCGGGAATATGAAAGCGGCCGCAGAAAATATCGTTAAAGCCATGCATGCCAGCGGTCTGAAGCGAAAGATGTTGAAAACGTTGTTCTCCGGCCGAAGAACAACGCATTTAATTGGCTTATTTATTTATAAATTTACTTTCATTCGAGCTGTAGCGCGGCCCGGTTAGCGGGAATTGATCAACAATAGCCTGAATATTGGCTAAATCATCACTCGATAACGCCAAATCAACAGCGGCGGCATTTTCTTCCAGATATTTACGGCGTTTAGTGCCCGGAATAGGAATAATATGCTCACCTTGAGCAATCACCCATGCAATGGCTAATTGTGCTGCTGTCGCACCTTTTTCGTGTGCATATGCCGCAAAGGCCGCAGCCAGTTTCTGGTTATTATCCAGATATTCGCCCTGATAACGTGGCAAGCGTGTGCGGAAATCATTGGCAGCCAGTTCATTCACGTTGACAGTTGCTGTCATTAAACCGCGACTCATCGGCGCAAACGGAACGAACGCGACACCAAATTCTTTGGTTAATGCCAAAATACCGTTTTCTTCCGGGGTGCGGGTCACCAATGAATATTCACTCTGAACAGCCGTGATAGGATGGACGTTCATCGCACGTTGTAAATGTTCTGCCGTACATTCACTCAAACCAAGATAGCGAACTTTCCCCTCTTTCACCAAATCGGCCATTGCGCCGACGGTATCCTCGATTGGTGTATTCGGGTCAACGCGGTGCAGGTAATACAGATCGATGCAATCAACACCCAACCGTTGCAGGCTGCCTTCGACGGCTTGTTTGACATAGTCAGGTTTGCCATTCAGGTAAGTTGCACCGGGTTGAAAGCTATCAGTAAACCCTTCATTCAATGCAAAACCAAACTTAGTGGCGAGAAAAATCTGATCGCGTTTTTCCTTTAACACCTGCGCTAATAATTTTTCATTCGAATGATCATTGCCGTAAATATCAGCCGTATCCCAGAAATTAATCCCCAATTCCAGTGAACGATACAGCGTGGCAATGCTCTCATCATTATCCGGTGTGCCATAGGCGGCACTCATGCCCATACAGCCAAGACCAATACCAGAAAGCTTAATGCCGGTTTTACCTAATTCTCTGTATTTCATGATAACGTCCCGATGAGTGAGTTATTTCAATGGCATCATTATGAACAGTATTGCGCATTAATTAATGCCTCATATTTCGATTGTTCTCATGAATACAGCTCATGAATAAGAGGTTAGTTGTTCGATTCAAAAAACACAGCCACATGGCAAAACGTGCTTCCCGGTTAGTGATCAGCCATTGCCCATCGCGACGGATATATTCGTCTTTGTAGATGACGCCGTTGAAGTTTTTGAATTCTTTACCTTGATCCTCAGACACCAGCACCACCAGACAGTAGTGGGTTGAACTGGCGTGATCGCCATTGATGTCGGCAATCATCTGGCCGTTCATGTGATACAGCGCCGAGAAGTTCGCGATAAAGCCGGAAAACACCTTGCCGATCTCTTCGCGGCCACGCATTGATGCAAACAGCGTGTCACCAAAATAAGTGTTAACGGTCGCGTCTTCCGTGAAAAGCTGCATCTGGGTGGCGATATCTTTGTCATCGGCCAGATTAGCGCGGTAAAGATTTCCGTACCGATAGCGATCGTTTTTGCATCCACATCGGTGCGCAACTGACCGGTACGGTCATAGAACAGGAAACCGTCATAATCAACGGATTGGCAGGATCAACTTCTTTCCCGTTTGCCGGATCGATGTTAGACGCTGCAACGCTGCAGGTTCCATTTTTTCATCGCTTCGATACCATTGCGCTGCGCGCTGACACCAATCCAAGCGTTACCGGAGTCGATTTTCTGGGCATCTTTCATCGGATCAGTAATGCGATAGCGGTTGGCCTGCCCCTGAAGAAAGTATTCTGTTTCCATATAGCCGTTTGGCCTGCATCGGCATCACGGTTGCGCTCATTGGCGTACCAAGCGCAGGTGCCACCACGGCGGTAGACAACTCAGATTGTCTAGCTCGCCCTGTGAAATCAATCCAGTTTGAGCATCGAGAGATAGTCAACGATGCTGTCGTATAACAATCTTACTCTGGCCGGAACAGGCCCTTTCTGTGGCCGGTATACATAGACATCCCACGGTTCCGGTTCAGACTCTTCTAACAGACGGATCAGATGACCGTTTTTAATGTCATTATTCGCAATCCAGTCTGATATCTGACCAAAACCGAAACCATCAAGAATCGCCAGCCGCTCTATTTCCGGATCATCTGTTCTGAAATTCACATTTTTCGGATGGATCTCAACGCCGTCGGCAAAAAGCCACGGCCAACCTTTACCCGAGTTACAATCTATCGCTTCAATAGCAGGTAAATTTTTAAGATCATTTATATGTCGGGGAGTGCCAAAGTTGCTAATCGCTTCTGGTGAAGCCACCAGAAAAAACTTTATTTCATTTACTTTTCTGACAATAAAGCCATTGTTTTTAATTTTTCCTACCCGAATACCGATATCAATTTGCTCATCCACTAAATGGCTGAAACTGTTGGAAGCTCTGATATCAATATGTATTTTGGGGTATTTTTTATGGAAATCGCTTAATAAAGGATATAGAAAATCCCGGCCAATTAAATCCGGCGTGGTAATTGTTATATTCCCGCTCAGTTCATCATGATTATTTTTTTGCTGCCCGAATAAAAAAACATCATTCATCACATCCAGTGCATGAGATGCACGGGATAGCAACTGTTCACCAAATTTCGTGATTTTGATTGTTCGGGTGCTTCGGTGAAATAAAAGCTCTCCATAGGTTCCTTCCAGCATTTTGATCACTCTGGAGACAGACTGAGGAGACATATGCAACTTATCCGCCGCATCACGGAATGTTTTCGACTCCGCCGCAACGACAAATACGCGTAATAATTCAGATTTAGAAAGCATGTATGCACAACCAGTATAGAAATACTGCTATATCTCAATGCTTTTTGTGCACAATCACAACAAGTGGTTACTGAATAGACTTATGAGCAGATTTCATAAATGCAGTGTAAGCATCATAGCACAGGGTTACGGCATAAGATTATTCTGAAAACTGAGTTAATTAATGCCATTAATCATGATTAACAGATGAACCATATAAATATTTAATTGTTGACGAATAAAATCATATCAAGAGGTTTTTCCGCATGGAAAGTTTTGCATATCATAATCCGACAGTCCTTGATTTCGGTAAAGACAAAGAAAAACAAATTGGTCAACACTTAGCTACTCACGGCGTAAAAAAGTATTAGTAACTTTTGGCAGCGACCGTATCAAAAAAGATGGTTTATTTGATGCTGTAACTGCCTCGTTGCAGGCAAATCAGATTGAATATGTGGAATTTGGCGGCATCGTCAGCAACCCGTTATTGTCAAAAGTCTATGAAGGCATTGACGTTGCCAGAGCTCATCAGGTCGATGCTGTTCTGAGTGTTGGTGGCGGTTCAGTTTTAGATAGCTCCAAAGCCATTGCCGCAGGCGTTATGTATGATGGCGATGTCTGGGATCTCTTCCTTGGTAAAAGCCCAATCAATACCGCTCTGCCGATTTTCGATATTCTGACACTGGCCGCAACCGGCAGTGAAATGAATTGCGGTGCAGTGGTGACCAATGAAACGACCAAAGAAAAATTCGCCATTAGTGCACCTGCATTATTCCCGAAAGTCTCTGTAGTGGATCCGGTGCTGATGCAAACGGTCAGCAAAGATTATCTGGTCTATTCAGCGGCAGATATTATTGCGCACTCCATTGAAGGCTATTTCACTGCTGCTGTGCAACCGCATTTCCAGTCCCGTCTGGTTGAAGCGATCATAAAAACAGTAATCGAAACAACAGAAATTCTGATTGAAGATCCACTCAATTATGGGGCGCGTGCTGAATTTGCCTGGGCATCAACACAGGCACTGAACGGATTGATCTATTCAGGCACCGCTGGCTTCAGTTATCCGAATCACATGATCGAACATTCGCTGTCAGCACTGTATAACGTGCCACACGGTGCGGGTTTATCTGTGGTAATGCCGGCGTGGATGAAGTGGTATCACACTAAAAATCCGCAGCAATTTGAACGGTTTGCCCATGAAATATTCGGTAAATCAACTGCGCTCGAGGGTATTGAAGCGTTAGAAAACTGGTTCAATAAGGTGGGAACCCCTACCCGTTTGTCACAGTTTAATATTGCGTCTTCAGAATTGCCGGTCATTCTGGAAAACGTATTAGGAAACGCGAAATACTTCGGTGTAGCTGATATCTACACAGAAGAAGTCAGCACTGAAATTCTTAATAATGCTTTTTAATTCAATTAATTAACTTCATTCCAAAAAACAGCCAGCTCTGATTATCTGAAGAGCTGGTTGATTCAAATTGTTATTCTTTTCCACAAAGACACACCCGCCCTCAATTCAACAGTCCAAAATTCGCAGGCAGCAAATGCGGCTTGGCGATGTTCCGATCAGCCGGTGATTTGCATATTTTTGCCATGGAATAGTGACCCGCCTCATACTTTTAAGCTTCCGAAATGGATCTTTTTATGGGACCGGTCCCATAATCATCTCATCGAGCATAACAGCTCCCCATAAATATCCTCTGACGATCATCAGACCCGGATGATATTTACTCTATTTATCTGATTAATAAGGACTTGTATGAGCAAGGAAATCGTTATCGTCACCTCGGCTTATGGTGCTGATACCGTCAGACAGCTTGGCGGACAAGCAGCACTGTTGCCGATGATCAAAGCCAGCGGCGCTGACGGGGTTGAGATCCGCCATGAACTGTTAACGCCAGCCGACCAACTGGACGAACTGGCTTCGCAAATCAGCGCTCATGGCCTGTTCGCGGTCTATTCCGTGCCGGAATCACTGCTGACTGAGGATGGTCGGCCAGAACTGGAACGACTGGCGCTGCATCTGAAAAATGCCGCTCGTCTGAAAGCCCGTACGCTGAAATTGCCGCTGGGTTCAATTACCAACGATACCGATTTATCCGGCATTACCGCAGTGATCAAATCACAGCCGGTTAAGTTGTTGATTGAAAACGATCAAACAGTGGAAGGCGGTCGCATCAGCCCGTTAATTACTTTCTTCGGCATGGTGATTTCGCAGAAATTACCGGTTTCCATGACCTTCGATATGGCGAACTGGAACTGGCTGGACGAAGACGCCTTTGTTGCCGCCAGAGCACTGGCTGCCCAGGTTGCTTATGTGCATGTCAAAGCCAGTCATACCGATCAGGGCAAAGTAAAAGCCATTGCGCTGGATAACAGCGATGGCAGTTGGAAAGACTTGCTGGCGATGCTGCCAACCGATGTGCCTCGCGGTATCGAATTCCCGCTGGAAGGTGACGATCTGACTGAAGTGACCCGTTATTACGTGGCTAAATTGAAAGAGGTGTAATGATAAATGACAACGCAAGCTCACACTAAATCTGCCGAACTGGATGTCGTCACTTTCGGCGAAGCCATGATGATGTTTGTTGCCACCCAAACCGGTGATTTACATCGCGTGGAACAATTTGTTCGCCGTGCCGCCGGTGCCGAATTGAACGTCGCCATTGGTCTGGCTCGTCTTGACCTGAAATGTGGCTGGGTCAGCCGCCTGGGTAATGACTCTTTTGGCCGTTTTATTCAGGACACACTGGACAAAGAACATGTCGATCGCCGGGCGGTCACCATCGATAACGCTTACCCGACCGGCTTTCAGCTGAAATCTAAAGCCGAAAATGGGACCGATCCCACCGTGGAGTATTTCCGTAAAGGATCGGCCGCCAGCCACCTCTCACTGGCTGATTTTAACGAAGCTTATTTTGGCAGTGCCCGTCATCTGCATTTAAGCGGTGTGGCGGCAGCGTTGTCCCCGACGTCATACGAATTATCCGCTTATGCTGCACAGTGGATGCGCGCACATGGCAAAACCGTTTCGTTTGATCCGAACCTGCGCCCTGTGCTGTGGCATTCAGAAAAAGAAATGGTGACACAGCTGAACAAACTGGCTTTTGCCGCCGACTGGGTGCTGCCGGGTATGAAAGAAGGCCGCATTCTGACCGGCTTTACGACACCGGAAGCCGTTGCTGATTTCTATCTCGATGGTGGTGTGAAAACAGTCGTCATTAAAACCGGTGAAGAAGGTGCTTATTACAAAACCGCAGCGGGTGAAAAAGGGATCGTCCCTGCTGTGTTCGTGAAAAACGTCGTGGATACCGTAGGTGCTGGTGATGGTTTCGCTGTTGGCGTTATCAGCGCATTACTGGAAGGAAAAACAATAAAAAATGCTGTCCCTCGCGGTAACTTTATTGGTGCCCGGGCAATTCAGGTAATTGGTGATAGTGAAGGTCTTCCAACAAGAAAAGCTCTGACTGCAGAGATGACG
>RRZU010374792.1_pt1 | contig 22117 bp, 18 predicted proteins | sample 2165561 | NCBI WGS metagenome assembly RRZU01 (sample SAMN10456909, study PRJNA506462) | wastewater metagenome | isolation source: wastewater sludge | place: USA: Moscow, Idaho | reverse complement strand
TTCTAAATAATAATTGATTCCATGGCGATATTAGCATTTCAAAAACCCGATAAAGTATTAATGTTGGAAGCGGACAACTTCTTCGGAAAGTTTGAATTTCGTCCGTTGGAACCCGGCTATGGTATTACTGTAGGTAATGCCCTGCGCCGTATCCTCTTGTCGTCACTTGAAGGTTTTGCTATTACATCAATTAAAATCGAAGGAGTAGAACATGAATTTGGTACTGTTCCCGGAGTTTTGGAAGATGTAACAAACATAATTTTGAATTTGAAGCAAGTTCGATTCAAACATATTGTTGACGACGTAGAGAATGAAAAAGTAAGTATTACTGTTTCGGGTTCGGATGAGTTCAAAGCCGGAGATATAGGTAAGCAACTTAATGGATTCGAGGTGTTGAATCCCGAATTGGTTATTTGCAATCTAGATTCTAGCGCTAGTTTACAGATTGAATTAACCATTAATAAGGGTCGCGGGTATGTACCTGCTGATGAAAACAGAGATCCTAATGCAGACATTAATGTGATTGCAGTTGACTCTATTTTTACCCCTATTCGTAATGTTAAATATTCAATCGAGAACTTTCGTGTTGAGCAAAAGACGGACTACGAAAAATTGGTTCTTGAAATAGCCACTGATGGTTCTATTCATCCGAAGGAAGCGTTGAAAGAAGCTGCTAAGATTTTGATTCACCATTTTATGTTGTTTTCAGATGAAAAGATTGCTACAGAAACAGTTGATACAGACGGTAATGAAGAGTTCGATGAAGAAGTTCTTCACATGCGTCAGCTACTTAAGAGCAAACTAGCAGACATGGATCTTTCCGTTCGCGCATTGAATTGCTTAAAAGCTGCAGATGTTGAAACGTTAGGTGAGTTGGTTAAATTCAACAAAAATGATTTGTTGAAATTCCGTAACTTCGGAAAGAAATCACTTACAGAACTAGATGAACTGCTTGAAGGCTTGAACCTTTCATTCGGTATGGATATCACGAAATATAAATTAGATAAAGAGTAAAGCGATGAGACATAATAAAAAATTCAATCACTTAGGTCGGACAAATACTCACCGTGAGGCGATGCTTTCCAATATGGCTACTTCTTTGATTATGCATAAGAGAATCTTCACTACTACTGCGAAAGCTAAAGCTCTTCGTAAGTTTGTTGAGCCTCTTATCACTAAATCTAAGGACGACAGCACACATTCACGTCGTATTGTCTTCAGTACATTACAAGATAAATATGCTGTAACTGAATTGTTCCAGGAAGTATCAAAAAAGATTGGCGATCGTCCAGGTGGCTATACAAGAATCCTTAAGACAGGTAATCGTTTAGGTGACAATGCAGCAATGTGCTTCATTGAACTTGTTGACTACAACGAAAACATGTTGAAAGATAACGTAGCTAAAAAAGCAGCTAAAACACGTCGTTCAAGAAAGAAAGCAACTACAGATGCACCTGCTGCTGAAGTAGCTGAAAGTTCTGCTGAATAAGTATTACGGCTTTTAAAATAGTAAAAGGGGGAATCCATACGGGTTCTCCCTTTTTTATTGCCTTATAACCAGGTCTTGTATTTATTTTGCACATCTTTATATAAATTTCACCAACATTCCGATGCTTGGGTTTGTTTTATATGAGTAGATTATTTATAACTAATTTTTAAATATGATAAGTATGGATATTGCAAAAATTATCGGACGTGAAGTGTTAGACTCTCGTGGTAATCCCACAGTTGAAGTGGATGTATGGTTGGAATCAGGCGCATTTGGTCGTGCAGCTGTTCCTTCCGGAGCTTCTACCGGCGAAAACGAAGCTATTGAATTACGCGACGGAGACAAAAAGCGTTACGGTGGTAAAGGCGTTCTTAAAGCTGTAGCAAATGTAAACACTGTTATAGCACCGGCATTATTGGGTTATAACGCACTTAAACAAGTTGAAATTGACCGCAAGCTTATCGAATTAGATGGTACTAATACCAAATCAAATTTGGGAGCTAATGCTATGCTGGGTGTATCTCTTGCAGTTGCTAAGGCAGCCGCAAACTATTTGGATATTCCTTTGTATCGTTACATTGGAGGTACTAATGCGTATGTATTGCCAGTACCAATGATGAATATCATTAATGGTGGGTCTCACTCCGATTCGCCCATTGCATTTCAGGAATTCATGATTCGTCCTGTTGGAGCTACCAGCTTCCGTGAAGGATTACGAATGGGTGCAGAAGTTTTTCATTCATTAAAAAAAGTATTACACGATCGTGGTCTTAGTACAGCCGTTGGAGACGAAGGTGGTTTTGCTCCGGTTTTAGACGGAACAGAAGACGCTCTGAACTCTATTCTATCTGCGATTAAAGGAGCAGGATACGAGCCGGGTAAAGATGTAACAATTGCTCTTGACTGTGCTTCTTCCGAGTTTTATAAAGATGGTATTTATGATTATACTAAGTTTGAAGGTGCTAAAGGTGCCAAGAGAACAGCCAAAGAACAGGTTGAATACCTTTCTGAATTAGTAGCTAAATTCCCTATAGACTCTATCGAAGACGGTATGGACGAAGGCGACTGGGAAGGATGGAAATTACTTACATCTGCCCTTGGAGATAAGGTTCAGCTTGTGGGAGACGATTTGTTTGTGACAAATGTTGATTTTCTTAAAAAGGGAATTGAAACAGGTTGTGCAAACTCTATCCTTATCAAGGTAAACCAGATTGGTACACTTACAGAAACTCTCGATGCTATTGAGATGGCTCATCGTAACGGATATACATCTGTTACATCTCACCGTTCCGGCGAGACAGAAGATGCAACCATTGCAGATATTGCTGTGGCTACCAACTCGGGTCAGATTAAAACGGGTTCACTTAGCCGTTCAGACCGTATGGCCAAATACAACCAGCTTCTTCGTATTGAAGAAGAATTGGGTAATCGTGCCGTTTACGGATACGCAAAACTTAAGAAAGCAGCTTGCTGCTAAATTTTAGACAAACTTTCAATTATCGGAAAAGGGGCTCCTGTGACGGGATCCCCTTTTTTTTATTTAGTAGTCCGTCGTGGCAGATGGTAATTATATTCATCTAATTCAATGCATTGCTATATCCTACAAAGTATATTGTTATGCAAGGTAGTATATTTATGTTGATTTTCATGTAACGCTTTCTATTCTTCTTGCGTCTTATATTCAGAAACTTGAAAATTAAATAGTAAGAATATGAGCAAACTACTTTTTTCCACCTGTCTGTTGTTCCTTTGTACGACGATTCTTTCCGCACAAAATATACAGATCTTCGGACGTATAATGGATGCACAAAGCAAACAACCTCTCGAATTTGCGAATGTTGTATTAACTACGGCAGACACCACCTTTGTAGGAGGTGCTTCTTCTGATAAATCAGGCGATTTCATTGTAGCCAATGTTCCCGCAGGCGATTATCGTTTGGTCGTTTCAAGCATTGGTTATCAAACAGCCGAAACTGTTTTACCGGGAGTAACCAAAGCTCTCGACTTAGGCTCTCTGGAGCTGGAAGAAAATTCTGTATCGCTTAGCGAAGTTACAGTAAAGGCATCGAACGAAAAGAATAAAGCCGACCGTAAGATCGTGTTTCCTTCCGAAAGTCAACGTAAGTCATCTGCCAATGGAATAGATCTACTCCAACAATTGCAATTGCCTCGTTTGCAGGTAAACAACCTATATCGTACTGTTTCTGTTCCCGGTGGAGGAGAAGTACAGCTTCGAATCAATGGTATTATAGCTACCAACGAAGAAATTATCGCGCTTTTGCCCGACGATATTATTCGGGTAGAGTATCATGATAATCCTGGCTTGCGTTATGGCAATGCAGCCGTTGTACTTGATTATATTACCCGCCGTAAAGTATCGGGAGGGAATGTGACTGTCGATTTCACAAATGCCGTTAACAGCGTTTGGGGCGAAGACCAGATCTCGGCCAAGTTGAACAATAAGAAATCGGAATTTTCTGTTTCTTACAGATTAGCTACCCGCGATTTTTATCAAATGTGGCGGGATAATGAAGAGCTTTTTACTTTTGCTGACGGATCAATGCTCCACCGCAAGGAAACCGGTCATCCGGGTCACTTAGGAATGTATTGGCAGAATGCTTCCTTGCAGTATAACTATCAGCCCAATGATAAGGCGGTTTTTAATGCAACCTTTCGTTACCATGGAAATAATCAGTCGCATTTTGATTACAACAGTGATCTGTATGAAGTTGAACATCCTGAGCAGATGGTACGGCTAACAGACAAGAGTACGGCTATTACCAACCGACCTTCGCTCGACCTCTACTATCAGCAGAGTTTACCTAATAAGCAGCTGCTTGTATTCAACCTTGTGGGAACCTATATCGGATCAGAGTCGGGGCGCTTGTATCAGGAACGACGCAACGATCAGTTGCTTTCCGATATCACGAACAATGTGGATGGTAAAAAATACTCAGTGATTGGGGAAGCAATTTATGAGAAACAGTTTGAAGCCGGCAGTTTGAGCGGAGGAGTTAAACACACGCAGGCCTACGCCGATAATACCTATACAAACGGTCACAGCTATCTAACCGAAATGGAACAGTCAGACACCTACGCTTACCTGTCATTTAAGGGAAAGTTTAAACAACTGGAGTATATGTTCGGGGTAGGGGGAACCAGATCCTGGTTTTTCCAGAAAGGAGATGGAGACGGTTATCAGACTTATTCTTTTAATCCTAAACTGACCTTGCAATACAATTTCCCGTCAAATGCTTATTTACGTTTGCAAGGTGGCGTGTACAATACTGCTCCGTCTCTTTCAGAAATCAGCGCTGTAGATCAGCGGATCGATTCATTGCAGATTTCGCGTGGTAATCCGGAGTTACGACCCTATACAACTTACAGCCTGAATTTATCGGGAGAGGTTCGTAAAGGTATCTTCACCGCTAATTTTTGGTCGGCTTACGAATACAAGCCAAAAGCTATTATGGACGAAAAGTTTATTGAAGGAAGCAGCTTTATCAACACCTTCGATAACCAGAACAAATGGCAAAGGCTATCTGCCGAGACTACACTCAAGGCTCAGCCGTTTAAAGATGTGTTGCAATTGTCTGTTACCGGAGGCGTAAATCATTACCTTAGTGATGGCAACAGTTACAGCCACGAATATACGAATTGGTTTTACCGTGCGGATATGTCGGCCAAGTACAAGAAATTTATGTTAGCATTCCAGATTCAAAGTAACTGGAACTGGTTCTGGGGCGAGAATATATATGGAGGCGAGAATTATCATATTCTTCAACTCAAATATAACCACAAAAATATATCTGTAGGGGCTGGCGTATTTAATCCGTTTGCCGACAACTATAAAACAGTAAACGAAAACTGGTCGAAGGTAGCCTCCGTTAAAAGAGCAATGTATATCAACGAATCTTCAAGAATGATAGCCCTTTCATTCACCTGGAACCTTAATTTCGGCCGAAGCTATCAGAGTGCTCAGAAGAAGTTAAACAACAGCGATAACGACTCGGGTGTTATCACTAATGGTAAGTAATGTTTCTGAATTCCACAAAAGGTGGCAGATTAAAACGAATTAATGTCGTTTTAATCTGCCACCTATCACCAAATGCTTTAGATCCCTTTGCTGATCAGGGTTTGGTGGGTGAGGGATGGCTTGTGACAGATGCGGAGCTTGTATTTAGTACCCTTTAAACGATAAAGTATAAGAAAGGATTGAGTAAACTATCGCTAAGACTACGAACAAGTATTCGTTTGCCATATCGCAAACGCAAAGTCAACATATGGATACCTTGCGTTTGCGATATGTTGAACGCAAGGTATTCATATCGCAAACGTAAAGTATCCATATGACAAACGAATACTTGTTTGTATGCAAAGTAATAGAAGTGTATTGGGATAATGCTACTTCACTGGATAAGAAGAGATTAAAGACTGAGTAAAAAATAAGCGAGCCGACTAACCACTAGCCGGCTCGCTCCCCCTATTGAACCTATTATTATAAGAAAGCAAAAAATGTTTCCTTTACATATATACGGTATAAATTGAAATTAATACTCAATATAAGAGGACGAATCAATAGAAATAACCGGATTATTGTTCCCGGACAGAGCTTCGACCTCCAAATAGCAGGGCTCATCAAAGGGCCAGTAGTCCTTGAAGTCGGCCGCGTTTCTATCGTATAAATAATCATCGTACACAAAAAAGAGTATTCCATCCAGCGATAAATGAATTTCATGCTCTTTCCATTCACAGACAAGCGTATGCAATTCGCCAGTCAGCCCCGATACCTTTACGGATGTTCCTTTTTTATTGTCTGTTTCTTCGTTCAATTTGCGGGTAAATACACCGCCCTTAATCATTTCAGGCTGACTACCAGCATAAGCCATCATCGTAATCTCTTCGTTCCGAAGACTTGATTTCCCGGATGCCCTAACGGGAACAAGCCGGATATACGCTTTGTCGTTCGGTGATGCAGAAAGCAACTTCAACTTTATTTCAAACTTTCCCCTTGTTTTTTCCAGTTTGCCACGTGTATCGGCTATGCCTGTACTTATTAAAAGCTTCCCTTCCGGGTTAACCGAAATTGTCCGATTATTTATGCCATTCCATGGGGAACTATCTAAATCGTCCGAAACTATCTTCATTCTCTCTCTTCTACTCTTTACAAGTAGCGACAGCCTATCCATCAAAGCTCTGTCTTCGGGATTCGCCGAGCGGGCAAAATCGATGATAGCTCCACCGCCTTCATAGTAGGCAATAGCCGCATCAGCGTACACGTTATTCGATTCAAACTTATCCAGATAGGCAACCAATCGCTTGTGAAATGAATTTTTTGCTCCGGCCAAAGCCCGATCGTCGAACTCAACTTCCAAACCCATATTGTGGGTATAAGCCAAAGCACACGTATTATCAATACGTTGGTCCGGAATCTGAGCATCAAAAAAATGATTGGGCTGGGCATAAGCAACATCAAACCCAAGGCTTTTCCAGTCGCTGTATCCCATGGCATTCCAATAGGGAATCCAGTAGAACTTTTTGTTCAGCGAACGAACATAATCACCCAAAGGAACAGTTTGCAGTCTGCTTGTTACGATATCTTCGGCTACCCAGTAAAAACCCGCCAGCTCAAGATTGCTGTATCCGGCATTGCGAAACCGTGTTTCAACTTCATCTATAAACCATTTACAAGCAGCGTATTTGTCGGCATCCTTCGAAAAATCCAACGCTTTTCCGTTAAGCAAACCCCAATCCTTTTGATCCGGAATAGCTTCCGGAACACTGAGAACCACCCTGTGCTTAAAGCCAGGATTACCCTGAATTTGTTTTTGTTTACCAATGCAACTGTTAAGGGCAGATAAAGCCTTACCCTCCTCAAAAATACGCCCTAACAACCATTCCCATTCTTGTTTCCGGGCACTAAGTTTTTCGTAGCGGGATGTATAGCAACGTCCTTTCCCATCTTTGAATTCCAAAAACAGGAAACCGTCGAAAAACCAATCCTTATTACCTTTAGAATCTTCATGTATTACATAAGGCAGAAACTGATCCTCTGTCCAATCCAGCCGATGACTCCCTCCCTGATATATTAGCACCAAATCATGGATATCGGTACTCATATATCCTTTAACAACAGGTTGAGACGATAAAGCCCCACTCCCAAGTAAAAGGCAGGCTGTAATTGCTATATATTTAAAATAGCAGGTACTCATTGTATGTTCATTTATTTCTTGTACACTTTTACATAGTCCACTTTAAACGTATCAGGAGCACAAGCTTTCTTGAATCCCTCAAGTTTATCGCGAATTTCCATACTAAGAATTATGTATTGATCAATTTTAGAAATACCTTTTGTCTGTTCAAAAAACTTAAGTCCATCAATAAAGAAGGCATATTTTGTATCTGTCCATTCAAGTCCAAAGGTGTGAAATCCTTTGTCCAAACCTACTAGTCCACTTTTCATAGGTCCTACTGATTGCATATCAGGTCCATAGGCCCAGTGCACTGCATGCTGTAAGGTATCTTTACCCATTTCGTTGAAGTATTCAAATATATCGATTTCAGCTCCAAACTCAGCAGGATCTGTTCCTTGCGATATTTTGGGAGACTGCATCCAGAAAGCAGCCCATGGGCCAATGGATTTTTGAAGTTCGGCGCGGCATTCGAAATAACCGTAGGTAGTTTCATACTTTCCTGCAGATCCAATCATGGCGCCAAGAATGCTATCACCAACAATATCATACATCAACAACAAGTTCCCGTTTTCAAGCTTAACCATTGATGTGTCATTGTATCCAATTCTACGCGGACCTGTTCCGCGGTATTCCCATTTGGTTGTGTCAAGTTCTGTGCCGTTGAAATCGTCTTGCCATGCCAGTTTGTATCCGTTGTTTTCGGGAACAAACACTTCTTGCGTCATGGCATTGTTGGCAGGAGCGTCAGATCCTTTCTGTGCAGGTTGGCAAGCCCAGCCCACTAATAGAAGGACCAATGGAATCAAAGTTGTTTTTTTCATGTGTATTTTAATTATAGATCAAAAGCCAAAAGTAAAAAAAAAGGGGAGAAGTAACTCCCCCCTTTATATGAATTTTTGAATTATCAATTATATCTGGAAGTATCCCACCAAACGCGAACATTTTGTCCATCCCCCTTACCATTATTCAACGTAGTTTGTTTTGAATAGCTGTTCAGATTCAGTTCGTCGTCTATATAACGAAGTTTCTTAATAAATTCTCCTGATTTAATCAGATCATTGTCGCTTTGAACCACAGGAGTCAGCTCCGGATAACCTGTACGTCTGAATTCAATCCATGCTTCTGTTCCATTCGGATAGATTCCAATCCATTTTTGAGTGATAATCTGTTTCAGTTTGGCTTCGAAGCTTGCGGAGGCATCCCATTTTACATTTCCTCCGTTGATGTAAGCATCGTCGTTGGCTGTTGTATAAATAGAAGCACTAACTCCCGAACGGGCTTCAGCAATAGAAGCGCGGATCCCGGCTTCATAATTTTCTTTTGCATCGCCGGCTCCAGACCAACCTCTCAGGGCTGCTTCAGCTTTAAGCAAGCAAACTTCGGCATAGTTCATGATAACCTGCGGTTTAACGGTTGTACCTTGAGGAACGGTTCCTTCTTGTACACTTCCTTTGGCTTGTTGATTCCATTCCGGATAAACATACAGACCCCAGATGCAAGAATTGTTTGTCGCATTGTATTCCGGTTTTGATAGCTCAGAAGTGGGCAGACCATTCGGCACACCCCGATACTGAACATCGGAAGTTCCGTACGCATATCCTTGAGTTTGACTAAACCATAATGGAAGACGAGGGTCTGCAACAGCACTTTCTCCCAGCATTATGTCGATCATAGACTTACTTACCCGGAACTCATTCCAGAAACTGATAGTCCACAAAGAATGACCAGCATTGGCTTCCGCATTTTTTATGCCCGCATTGTCGTCGTTGCTGCTCATAAGGTTTTCTTTAAGAGCGGCTTCTCCTTCAGTTTTTGCTTTTTCTGCATCAATGAACGATAGTCGTAAAGCGTAGCGAAGACGAAGCGAATTGGCTAGTTTTATCCATTTTGTAAGATCGCCGCCAAACAGAATATCTTCACTTCCATAGGCTTCTTGATTAGCATTATTGCTTTTTAGAACTGTTACAGCTTCTGTTAGTTCTTTAAAGATATCATAATATATATCTTTTTGCGTATCATACTTCGGTTCAATAATACCTTGTCCGGCTTCAGTATAAGGAACATCCCCAAAACAGTCTGTTGTGCGTGCAGCTCCCATGGCAGAGATAATGCGCATCACCTGATACATGTTATTGTATTCCGGATGGTCGGGAAGCATAGCTTCTACTTCGTGAAGATTCTTTGACAAGTATACGTAGTAAGAGCGCCAGAATCCGTCTTTAGCCCAACCGTCTTTCCATTCGTAGCGGTCGGTAGGAAAATAGGATGCTGTATTTGCAAAATACTGTGCGTACAGGTTGGTATGAAGATTGTCTCCTACCTGATATTCCCAGGAACGGCAGTTAAATCCATAGTCTATCATTTTAGGAAGAATAAGACTGGGACTTACCTCGGTTGCCACCAAGGGGTCTTTGTTCATATCTTCAAAATTGCCTGTACATCCCGCTGTTAAACCTGTCAAGAGACAAATAACGCTTATTTTTTTTATCGATAGTTTCATTGTAGTATGACAAATTAGAATTTAACATTAAGAGTAAAACCATAAGAGCGTGTAGGAGGCAAAGACGAGTATTCGAATGCCTGTGCATAATCTTCACGAGAGAATGAACCTTCTGGATTAACCGGAGCATTCTTGAAAATATAGAAGAGATCGCGACCTACTGCCGATAATTTTATACTCTGAATTGGAAGTCCTCTCAGCCAGGAAGCTGGCAAAGTATATCCTAAGGATATTTCACGCAATTTTGCGTAAGAAGCATCATAAAGGAATTCTTCACCCACACCGTATGCTCCGCCAATAGTTGCAAAATAGTCTTCAGCTTTTACAATTTTTGTATTTTCAGCACCTGTTGAATTCACAATGCCGTTTATAACCATCCCTTCTGTTCCACGTCCAACGAGAGTCTTGGCTGATGTACCGGCTGTACATGCGTACATGTCTGTGGTAGAGATAAAATCTCCGCCAGTACGTATATCGATCAATGCGTTGAATGAAAGGTTTTTGTATCTAAGCGAAGTGAAGAATGAACCAGTCCAGTCAGGAGTCATATTCCCAATTACCTGGTCTGTCACACTAATAGGCATGCCATTGTCGCCTATTAATACACGTCCATCAGCATTGCGTTTATATGCTTTTGAAACGATATCCCCAAATCTGCCACCTTCGTCAACTACAACTTTACCAACACGGGTTTCTCCAATTGTGAAACGTTTCAGTGTAGGATCCAACTCAATACATTCTGTACGGTTCATACCCCAGTTCAAGGTAACGTCCCAGTTCCAGTTTTTTGTTTGTATCGGAGTACCGGTTAGCATAACTTCCCAACCATGGCTGGACATCTTTCCTGCATTAATACTCTTCAATTCGTAACCAGACGACCCGGGCATTGTAACTCTAAGAATCTGATTGATTGTGTTGGATTTATAATAGGTAGCGTCCATACCTATACGCCCTTTAAACATACGAAATTCAACACCAACTTCTGTGGAGTTCGTTTCTTCAGGTTGTAAATTATAAAGTGGAAAAGTGGAAGATGTACTTGCATTTAGAATATTTCCGTTAGTTTTTCCCAACTCATATACATTATACAACTTATACGGATCAGTATCGTTACCTACCTTTGCCCAAGATCCCCTTACTTTCAGGTATGAAATCTGTTCCGGGAGAGTTACCATTTCCGAAATAATTCCAGATAAACTTACCGAAGGATAAAAATAAGACCAGTTGCTGGAAGGTAATGTTGAAGACCAGTCGTTACGAGCTGTTACATCTACATAAACCATGCTTTTATAGCCAACAGTTGCACTCCCCAATACAGAGTTTACACGTTTTTTTGAATAATCCTCATACACCGTTTGATTTCTACCGTTTGCCAAAGCAATAAGGTATGGAATATTAAATAAGCCAGCTGATCCGGAAAGATTGTTCCATGTATAATAGGTGGTAGCTGTTCCAAGGTTAGCTGTAACGCTAAAGTCGTTGAAACTTTTATCAAAGTTCAGCATTAAGTCTGCATTGAATTCCTGATTGGTTGCCTGTGTGTTTGAATACTGGCTACCATCAGATGTTTGAGACGACTGTACATAGGTGGAAAAGTTTTTTATCTGATCGTTGTACCAGTCGATGCCAACCCGTCCGTTAAGTTTCAGATAGTCTGTGAATTTCAGGCTCATCTGAACTTTACCGATCAAACGATTTCTTTGATCGCGGTTACCATTGGCAGGTAATGTTAATGCATATGGGTTCAGGTATTCATTATTTGGACCAGACCAGTTAACGATATGACCATCTGTACCTACAGGATTCTGCAAATCCTGTAAACGGATACTTCTTGGCATATTAATTAATGCCTTCATAACACCATATTCTCCCTGAGCAGGGCGATTAGATGCTTTTTGACGCATAAAATTAACTTTTGCACTTAAGTCAATATATTTGCTTGTGAACTGGGTGTTCAAATCGTAGTACTGACGATTCAACGAATGGTTTGGAGTAATACCTTGGTTTCTCGAGTCAGAGAAAGAGAAACGGGATGTAAGATTGTCCGATCCACCCGATGCTGTTAATGTATTTGTGTAGTTTGACCCCGTACGATAAAAATCGGTTATAAAGTCATTTTGAGGAGAATAGGTATAATCCTTGTAATTAGAGTCACCGTAAAATTCGTTTCTCCAGTTTGCTATAGTTGTGCTTCCATCCATTTTGGGACCCCAGCTGCCTTTGGCATTAGTAGAAAATACGCCGGCCGAACCTTGTCCATATACATTTTGGTATTCGTACGGATTATAAGCCTGGCTAAAATTAAGGTTCCCGTTGTATTCTATTTGAAGAGCTCCGCTTTTACCTTTCTTGGTTGATACGATAATGGCTCCGTTTTGTGCCCGCGATCCGTACATTGCAGCTGCATTCGCACCCTTTAATACAGAAATGCTTTCGATATCTTCCGGGTTAATTTCAGAAGCTGCACCAGAATAATCGACGCCTCCCCATTGGTCTGCTTTTCCGGAAGCATTATCGCTAACGGGTATACCATCTATTACCCATAACGGCTGGTTGTTTCCACTCAGAGAGCTGGTACCACGTAATACAACACGTGTTGAACCTCCCATTCCGGTTGAAGACTGATTGATCTGTACTCCGGCAACTTTTCCTTGCAGCATATTTGCTACACTTTCAGAACGGTTTTCGGACATACCATCTGTTTTAATTTCCTGCATGGCATATCCAAGTGCTTTCTTTTCACGTTTAATGCCTAAAGCAGTAACAACTACTTCGTCTAATTCTTCAACGGAAGATGCAAGTACTACGTCTACAACCGAACGATTTGAAACGGCTGCTTCCTGAGGTTTAAAACCAATGTAAGAAACCACGAGAATAGCATTACCCGAAGGAACTTCGATGGAGAATTTTCCATCCAGATCGGTAATAACCCCATTTTGCGTTCCTTTTACTATAATATTAGCACCGATGACAACTTCGCCGGATTTGTCTGTTACAACACCAGTTACTTTTTTAGCTTGTTGAGCAACAGTCGCGATATCATTCTTCCGGCTCAGCACAATTTGCCTGTTACTGATAGTGTAGGTCACATCTTCACCGGCAAAGATATTATCCAGAATTTCTGTGATATTTTTCTTTTTAACCGAAACGTTTACTTTATTTGCAACGTTTACCATTTTTTTGTTATACAAGAAGCGGAAATCCGATTGTTCTTCAATTTGATTGAGAACCTCTTCAATTGTAACATCGGAAAGCTTCATAGAGAGTGTGGTTGTCTGCGAGTAGGTGTTTGATGCCATTCCTTGTAGGATACCACAAAGCAGGAATAATAAACATAATCTCATAATACGAAATTGTTTAGAAGCAAATACTTGCCGTTTGATTTCATAAATCGAAACTGAATTCATATTTTTGTGTGTTAGGTTTGAAAAATCTGGTTAACGATAATCTTTTTAGTCAAGCAGAACATTCAGGAGGGAGGGTGTACGAGACCTTCCCTTCTCTTGTTTTAATTAGCCGGACTCATTTATTGAGCGACACTATTCTTTATACCATAGGCTACCAATTTTAATAGTAAATAAGGTTAAATTTTCTTTACATCTACATATAAGACAGTCGGAAGCTGAAAAGCCACATTCAAAAATGTGTTTTTTTTAATTCAATTTATAAACTTCCAATTTTCGTTTTCTCAAACCATTATTGGATGCCGGATCCTGATCGTGGTCGACATATCTTATCGGAGCTGATATTTTTAGCAAACGAAGTATTTCACTCAGAGATTCTTCTCTGAAAGTAGCGCGATAGAGTTGATTGGCAATCTCTTTGTCCATCACTTTAATCTCAACATTGAACGTCTGTCCCAGACGCTTGAACACATATTCCAACGGATCATCCCTGAATACCATTAAACCATCCTTCCAGGCATACCATTTATAGGGATCGGTTTTTTCAATTCTACATTGTAAGGTGTTTTTATTAAACGAAGCCCGCTCGCCGGGAATTAATCCTATCTGGCTTTGATTATTCATTGTAACACCTAGTTTTCCACGTACCATAGTAACAGAAGCAATCGAATCCGTTGGATAAGCCTCTACATTAAAGGCAGTTCCTGTGGCACGTACATCTACATGACTCGTATGAACGGTAAACGGGTTTTTCCGGTCAGACTCAACTTCAAAATAGGCTTCGCCATTCAAAGAGACTTCTCTCGATCCTTTTTTAAAGCGGGTAGGGTACTTAATAGAACTTCCTGCATTCAACCAAACTTTGGAATCATCAGGCAGATTAACCTGGGTGTAAGTACCGTAAGGAGCAAAGATTTCCTGAAAAGTAATTTTTTCCGGTTCATGGGAAATAAACAAGTACACAACCGTAAGTATGAGGGGAATTACCAGAATAGCGGCTGTTCGTTGCCAGAATATCACGAGCGGATGCTGTTGCCAATGACGTTTATTTATTTTCTTCAGAAGGTCTTTTTGAATTTTCTCCACTTCAATCTCATCAGGATCAAAGGGAGGATTAAGTCCTTGCCATATATTTTGTAATTCTTTAAACTGCAAACGGTTCTCCGGACTCTCTTTTATCCATGAGATGAGTATTTCCTTCTCCTCGGCAGAAGCCTGCCCGGAGAGAAACTTTATAATAAGGGATTCTATAGAATTGTCTGTGTTCATGCCAATATTCTTACAAATAAGACAGATTAGTCCTGTTTTTCCACATAGCTATAACATTATTTAATAATATAATTGATAAAAAGGAATGAAGTAAACATATAAAACTCTTTAAGACTAATCCGTAGAAATTTCAAAGCATTGGCTATCCGAACCTCTACAGTTCGTTCAGAAACGCTCAGTCGCTCGGCTATCTCTTTATATCGAAGTCCTTCAAACTTATTAAGTTCGAAGGTTTCCCGCACTGCAGGCGATAACTTGCCCAAAGCCATTTCCAATTGTTGATTCAGGTCCGAATAAAGGATATAGTTTGCTGTATCATACTCATTCATTACTCCGTTAAGTTCTTGTTCGGCTAAGGATAAATCTTCCTGATTACTTCCTTTGCGGCGTAATTCATTCAGACAACCATTACGAACGGCTGTAAGCAAATAAGACTTTAGTGCAGTTTCAATTTTTATTACTTCGCGGTCGTTCCACAACTTTAGAAAAATAGATTGGACAATATCTTCACAATCCTTTCTGTTAGTCAGAAAATTACCGCCAAACATAACTAAGTCTTTGTAATAGATAGTAAACAGGGTAGAAAAAGCATTTTGGTCGCCTTTCCGCAACCCGTTCAACAGATACAATTCGTACGATAGATCCCGTTGTTTCATCCTGCACGTAATTCAACCTCATCCTTTAGCAGAAAGCGGGATTTTATTATTAATCAAAAATAGTGTTTAGAAAATAAGGCAACCTTCTGGTTTATTTTATAGATGTGGCAAAGGTAGTCTTTTTTTTATATGATAGATGGTTGTGTGAAAATAATGTAAAGTATTCTTAAAAAAAATAGAGAGCCGACTAACCCCTAGCCAGCCCTCTCAGTATAGAACCTTTTATTTAAAAAAGAGAGAGAGTGTGCTCAACCTCATCCTTCGTTACAGTGAAATTCTTGTGATTCTTCACCTTTTTCAAAACGATTTTTCCCACGGCCGCAGCCGCTTTTTCTGAAGGGAAAGCCATCACAGTGTCAATAGCAGGGATGGTTGGTTGGTTGATTAAGATCTTTTTATTAAGACTAATCTGGTAACCCCATCCGTCCATCGAGCGAACTGTCTGTAACGTAGGCTGAGATGTTTCCGAAGTTCCCAGTTCTCCGGAAAAAATAAAGAAAATCAATAGTAGAACCGGAAGCAGTAGCAGGCCCCAAAGGGCCTTTCTACCTTTAATACTCATCATCGTCATATTCATATGGGTGTAATTCCCAAATGTCATCAAAGCGGTATGTACTGCTTTTCCCGGTTACCACAAAACCTCTTTCTCCTGTAGAGAAAGAAACAGTAGCTGTTCGTGCTGTTCCCTTAAACTTCGAAACATTCTCCCACAAATCGGTTGAGGGGTAGTATTTCCATGTATCACTGCGTACGCTTCCGCTTTCACCACAAGCAAAATAAGCTGCACCATCTATCACGAAAGCAACGCCGTTAGTACGAACAATACTGTAATCATCATCATAGTCGTCGTCCGAAGTATCCGTGATATCTCTAAGCTGAGTCCATTGTCCGCTTTGAGCATCATACTTCCAGAAATCGTCTACATATTCACCGTTATTCTGACCGCATACAACGTATGCCACATTATCAATTACAAAAGACGTAGCTCCCATACGCTTTGAACCACCAATACTGATTATCTGGTCCCAGGAGTTGGACGACGGATTAAATGCATAAAAGTCCTTCAGGTAATTTCCATCGTACCCGCAACCAATATATCCTTTGTTATTTGCACCGAAGGCTACTGCTCCATATCGTGCAGAACCTGGGAAATCAGCCCGTTGTGTCCATGAATTACTTGTTGGATCATATTCCCAGAAATCTTTCAGGTAATTTTCGCCATCGTATCCGGTACCCAGATAACCTTTACCGTTTACAGCAAAACTCACGGCAGAGTTCCTTGCTGTACCAGGAAATGAAGCTTTCTGTGTCCAGGAATCCTGATCCATATCATATTCCCATAAATCAGAAAGTCTGTCTTTTCCATCATAACCACAAACAAGATATCCTTTATTCCCAATCGTGAACGACGAGGCGTCGCTACGCGCCAAACCGTCTAGATCGGATACCCGGTACCAGGTACCAATTAAATCATCGTCGTCGTCGCTACTGCAAGCTCCAAAAACAAATGGGAGCATCGCCAGCAGGATTGTCACTAATTTTTTGTGTCTCATATACGTTTTCTGTATCAATTTTTCTGCCGCAAATGAAAGGAGATAAGCCCATCGCTACAAATCTAATCGGTAGGCAGTGTTTTTGAATCGGTCAAACACGTTACCTGTTCGCCAAACACCTTTAACAGATGCTTTGCCTTGCTCACCTGCTTTAATTCCCTTTTGATGGATTCGGAAGGGGTATCTGCAAGTTCAAGTTGCATGCAGAAGCCGAAACTCCGTTATTTGCGACCAAAAGTTAAATATAGGTATATGCGCACATTCCTTACATTTGCCGGACTGATAATTATGTTTGCCGGACTTTCATCCTGTTACGACGAAAGTGCAACTTTCGGAGAAAGCCTGGTCGATTCTTCCTTCCGCAACGTTACAGCCGATACCAGCACGGTTACCGTTACCAATGTCCGGATAGACTCACTGGAGACTTCCGGTACCAATACCGTACTGTTGGGACAGTATACGCACCCGTTATGGGGAACTGTTACTTCCATGAGCTACATTCCTTACGAGCGTCCATCCTATGGTACCGATATTGAAGAGACTGTAATACTCGATTCGCTCATGCTCACTCTTCATTACAATGGTTACTACCTGGGCGATACAACGCTCATGCAAACGCTGTCTGTTTATCCTCTGAAAGAAAAGGTGGTACTTAACGACAACGATTATCTTTATTCCAATGCCTCTTTTGCTTACGGTACGGAAGCGTTGGGTAAGAAAACATTCAAGCCCCATCCCGGGCGTGGCGAGCCAGTGGAAATTCGTTTATCGGACGAATTGGGGCGGCAATTGCTCACCAGTTTTCATAACCGTTCCGAAGCCGTTTCGGTGGACAAGTTCGAGGACTATTTCAAGGGGATAGCTGTGGTGCCAGATGCCTCAGGTAAAAATCTGTTGGGGTTTTCGGTGGGTGATACATTGTCGGTTATCACACTGTATTATCACGTTAAAGATGAACTTGAAAATCCGCAAACATTGGTATTTTCTCCCAATACGACTACGCAGTTTAACCACTTTGACCATGATAGGTCCGGCACATTGTTACCCGCAGTGGCTACCAAAAACGAAGAAGTCTCTTCTGCTCAGTTAGGCGACCGTGGTATGCTTTTTGGTGGGTTAGGCTGGTATACAAAACTTGAGTTTCCTCACCTTAACAACATCATGCAGCAAGGAGTGCAGGTCGACGTGCAGAATGCCATCTTGCGCATCTATCCCCAGGTCGATACCTATTCGGAATTCAACTCTCTCCCGGATAGTATCTATCTCTATATTGCGGATGAAAATAATGTTGTAACGGAGGCTGTTACAGATTATCTTGGAACTCAGGTTCAGGGGGGTGTTTTGGTTAAGGATGATACTTTTCGTGAGAAGACTTATTACTATTTCGATGTATCAACCTTCATGAAGGAAGAGCTGGGGGCAATTGGTACAAACAAGCATAATCTTCAACTGGTATTTCCTTCAGCAAAATATAACTCTACTTTTAATAATCTTACTTTCTCGAGTCAGAAAGGAAAGAATCCTATCACATTGCAGTTAACATACACCATTTATGAAAGTTATTAAAAAGATACAAGTACTCCTTACGGCTACCTTCCTCTTTTGGACAGGCAGTGTAGCCGGGCAGGATATGACAACCTCTCCTTATTCCATGTTTGGCATCGGCGAACTTATTGATGGTCAATACGGTCAGAACGCAGGTATGGGGGGAGTTTCTAACGGGATGCGTGAATCCATGTTTATTAATAGTGTTAATCCGGCTGGATTAACGGGTTTGGACAGCCTTCGCCTTATAGCCGATGCCTCTGCATTTGTTAAGCAGGAATGGTACAAATCCCGCGGTACATCTGCTAACGCGGCTTCTGGAAATCTTTCTTCTTTTTCTCTTGGGGGACGAATCATGCCACGATGGTATATGGCGGCAGGTGTGTATCCATACAGTACAGTTGGATACTACTTCCAAAGTAAAGAACCGGTAGAGGGAACCGACGGAAGTTATTATTATAGTTCTTTCGAAGGAAGCGGCGGATTATCAACGGCCTCTCTTTCCAACGCCATCCTTGTGGGGCGCCACCTCTCACTTGGAGCAACTGTTAGCTACGTGTTTGGTAATTTGTCGCAAGTAGAAACACAGGATGCAATGACTGTTACACAAAAGATGTATACCAGTACATTTAATGCCCGTTTCGGGATGCAATATAATCGTCAGATTGCTAAAGATATGGGCTTGACAGTCGGACTCACTTTTGGATTCAAGCAAAAGCTTTTTCTGGATAACAGCACAACCGTAGTTACCAGTTCCAGCTCTACGGAACGGACAGAGAAGACGGTTAAGCAATACATTCCTCCTTTTGTTGGAGTCGGGGCATCCATAAAGTATAAACGTTTTACGTATGGAGCCGATTATACATTTCGTCAGTACAGTCTTCTGGAGTCGGGAGATAGTCGTGTTTCATTCAATGATGTGCACGAGGTAAAGGCAGGAGTAAGCTATTTACCTGCAACCTATGCGTCGGATAAATACTGGAAACGTGTTTCATACAAAGCCGGAGTAAGCGTATCTAATCCCTATTTGTCTGTTTCAGGTAAATCGGGTATATCCTGGCGGGTTAGTGCCGGATTAGGTTTCCCTGTAAGCAACGGACGAGTGCATACATCCTTATTTTATGATAACACGCAACTTACAGGGAATACATTGCGTTCGTCGGCATTGGGTCTTTCTGTATCCTATACGCTTAGTGAATTGTTCTATAAGGTTAAGCTATAAACCATAAAAGGAGGATTGCGTTTAACAATCCTCCTTTTATGGTCTCTATTCCTGTAACGCCAGCCTGTCCAGAAAAGCCGGCATATACGATTCACTAATCGGAATCAGCTCGTTTCCAATCTTGATTCGCTTGCGTTCAATGTAATTAATCTGAGGTAACGCAACAATGTACGAACGATGTACCCGGCAGAAGTTTCCATCTGTCAGGCATTCTTCAAACTTTTTCAGGCTTACCTGCGAGAGAAGCGGTTTCCCGGTTGTGCGGTGAATCTTTACATAATCGCCGTATCCTTCCAGAAAAAGAATCTCTTCTTTCTTCAGGCGGATGATTTTGTTTCCTTCTTTGACGAAAACAGGTTGTTCAGCGCTTTCTTTATGCAATACTTCGTGTACATCGGCCAAAGCCTTGTCCAGTTTCTCAAAATAGCTCATCAGGGTGTCCAATGTGGACGAATCTCCGTCGAATGTAATACATTTAAGCATGGTCCTGTAATTTTTAGTTCTGATGCAAAAAAAGCGCTTTATTCTGCAAAGAAAGGTTAATGACCGTTCAGTAAGCCTCTTTCGGCGGTGAAACGCCCTTGGTAAACGGCGAAACGGAAAACGCTGATCGGCGAAATGCTCATTTTTTCTTGTACATTTGTGGTATGTTATAATTTATTCTGCATGGAATCAAAAACGAACGATCTTCTGATCGGATTTGTAGTCTCCGGACTTCTTAGTCTCTTCGTAAACTTCCCGCTTGTAACGCGGAGTTATGAAATGGTTACCGGAGTGGCCAGCTCATTTCCATCGGTCCCCGAGCAGCAATACATGCTCCTTTTTGCTATTAGCTGGTTTTTTATTTACGCCTTTGCTTTGTTTGTGATAAATGGGCAGATATATACATTGGGTAATCGCCTTTTCCGTAATTCTGAATACGGTGCAATTCTATCTTTGTTAGTAGTTGGCATGTTTACCGGTTGGGCTCTCTGTAATTTATTTCCGGTGGCCCGCCAGTTTGTCTTAAACGATTTACTTGGATTTGATATTTCACCGGGCGAAAAATTTATTTTCAGACCAGAGCACCAGGGAATGAGAGAGATGATAGACTCGGTCCGTCCCGAAGGAATGCCGGATAGTAACGATTTGCAGAATAGATTTAAACCAGGGATGCATGGTCCCTTCTTTTTTCCAATGTTTTTTGAACACCTCTTCGTGACTTTTGTGATTATGCTGAGTGTGGTTTTGCTCCGTCTGCTACGAAGTAAACAGCAGATGCACCTGGCTTACGAGCAGCTCAAATCCGAAAAGTTGCAAACCAGCTACAATGCGCTGATGGGGCAAATCAATCCTCACTTCTTTTTTAATTCACTCAATGGTCTCAGTGCACTTATCCGGCAGCAAAAGCAGGAACAAACACTCACTTATCTGGACGAACTATCCAGTGTATTCAGATATATTTTGCAGAGTAACAACAAGGAAATGGTGACATTGGCCGAGGAACTTCAGTTTGTGAAAGCCTATACCTATCTGCTTCAAGTGCGTTACGAAGGTAAATTTGCTACCTCTATTCAGGCGGATCCTTCGATGTTACTTTACAAACTGCCCATTCTCAGCATACTTCCGTTACTCGAAAATGCGGTAAAGCACAATGTAATCAGCCGGCAATATCCGTTGCAGATAGATATTTATACAACATCCGACAGTAAGGTGGTTGTATCCAACCGTATTCAACCCAAAAGGGAACAACCGGAAGCGGGCGGACTGGGTCTGAAAAATCTTTGGGGGCGCTACCGAATGCTTACCGGTAAAGATTTGGAAATATCAAACAGAAAGGAGTACTTTAAAGTCTTTCTGCCTTTAGTTAACTCATGACAAGTAATAAATTAGAAGTGTATGAAAGCGATTATAATAGAAGATGAAACTGCGGCTGTTCACAGTCTTAAGGCCATTCTGTCCGATAACCAGATAACGTCGATAGATGTAATTGCTGAGCTTGAAAGTGTGGAAGAGAGTGTGTCCTGGTTCCGAAACAATCCGGCGCCCGACCTTATCTTTATGGATATTCATCTTGCTGATGGTTCAGCATTCAGTATTTTCGAGCAGGTTGATATTCTTTCGCCAGTCATCTTTACAACTGCCTACGATTCCTATGCTTTACAAGCTTTTCAGGTAAATAGTATAGACTATCTGCTCAAACCTATTACCCCTGTTTCGTTGGCGCGGGCACTCGAAAAGATGAGGCGTTTTACCAGCGAGGAACGGCTTAATCATATACAGCAGACCAATACCAGTATCCGCAC